>OIFE01000390.1_pt1 | contig 37858 bp, 29 predicted proteins | sample 1581921 | NCBI WGS metagenome assembly OIFE01 (sample SAMN04414075, study PRJEB24778) | human gut metagenome | material: faecal | host: Homo sapiens | reverse complement strand
AAGTAAAAGAGTTAAAATATGTTAAGAAAGTTGTTGTTGAGACAGCAGATGCTGAGATCGCAGCAGCAGGTATCAAACTTGAGTATGAAGTAGGTACTATGATCGAGATTCCAAGAGCTGCTCTTACAGCTGATGAGATCGCAAAAGAAGCTGATTTCTTCTGCTTCGGTACAAACGACTTAACACAGATGACATATGGTTTCTCTCGTGATGATGCTGGTAAGTTCTTAAATGCTTACTATGATAAGAAAATTTTCGAGAACGATCCATTTGCAAAACTTGACCAGACAGGTGTTGGTAAGTTAATGGAGACAGCTATTAAACTTGGAAAACCGGTTAATCCGAAACTCCATGTTGGTATCTGTGGTGAGCACGGTGGAGATCCTTCATCTGTTGAGTTCTGCCACAAGATTGGTCTGGATTATGTATCCTGTTCACCATTCCGTGTGCCGATCGCTCGTTTGGCTGCAGCACAGGCAGCTATTGCAAATAAATAATTTGTTATAAGGTAAAATGCAGTCTGTGCTGCATGCACAGGGCTGCTATCGCAGACAAATAATTTGTATTGCATCAATTAAAAAGGGGATATGTTATTTTTGGGAAAAGGTAATATATAGGGGGAAAACCCGCATGAACCGAAAGGTTTGTGCGGGTTTTTGTGTTGTGTAAAGGTAAGGATTGACAATCCATATATTTATCAATATAATTAAACCAAGAGTTTAATTAACTGAAGAGGAGAGGTATATGGGACGAAGAAAAAAAGAACCGAGGGCAGTACATAGAGAAAATATTGCGTCAGCGGCATCGGTACTGTTTATGGAAAATGGAATCACGGCAACTTCCATGAGTGATATTGCAGAAGCTGCCGGATACAGTAAAGCTACGTTATATGTATATTTTGAAAACAAAGAGGAGATCATTGGTCTGCTGGTTTTAGAGAGCATGCAAAAATTATATGGATATATAGTTACTGCGTTAGAAGAGCAGCAGACAACAAGGGCTAGATACGATATGATCTGTAAAGGTTTAATACAGTATCAGGAGGAATTTCCGTTTTATTTTAAAATGGTGTTGGACAAAATGAATATTGATTTTAAAGATCATGATTACCTGCCAGAAGAGAAAGCTACCTATCATGTGGGGGAAGAAATCAATGAAAAAATGAAAGAATTTTTAGTGGCAGGCATTCAAAATGGTGATTTGCGAGAGGATTTAAAAATAATGCCTACGATCTTTCAGTTCTGGGGAATGTTAGCAGGACTGATACAGCTTGCAGCGAATAAGGAAGAATATATCAAAATGTCGATGGATTTATCAAAGAGTGAATTTTTAGAGGATGGGTTTGGCATGTTGTACCATTCCATAGAGAAAATACCAGAATAATAGAAAGATGAGGAGTTTGAAATGAGTATATCCAGAAAAAAGATAGTGATGATTCTTATTATGTTGTTTCTTCTTTTAGCATCAATTTTTGGAACTGCTTATATAGATCGTGTTGGAGAGTATAAGCGGGCGGTAAAGGAAACGACTATTGAAGAAGTAAATATTTCGGATATTCCGGATGGAGTTTATATCGGAGAATATGATGTGAATTTTATATATGCAAAAGTGGAAGTAGATGTGAGTGGTGGGAAGATTATAGATGTTCGTATTTTAGAACACAGACAGGAACGTGGCAAAGCCGCGGAAGCTGTTGCAAATGAGATCGTTGATGAACAGAGAATAGACGTCGATACAGTTTCAGGTGCGATGAATTCGAGTATTGTTATTAAGAAGGCGGTTGAGGTTGCACTTAAAGGAAATGCATAAAATTCTATCGGGAGAGAGTAAGTGTATGTTAGGAATTTATTTGAGTGGTACAGGTAATACGAAATACTGCGTTACAAAGCTGGTAAAATTAATCGATGCGTCAGCCGATGTGGTTCCGTTAGAAGATGAATTTATCATTGATAAAATAAAAAGAAACGAAACAGTGATCCTTGGGTATCCGACGCAGTTTTCGAATGCACCATACATGGTAAGAGATTTTATCCAAATGCATGCCTCTTTATGGAAAGGCAGGAAAATGATATGTGTCGCGACCATGGGAGCATTTAGCGGGGACGGCTCCGGATGTGCAGCAAGACTTCTGAAAAAATACGGAGCAGTGATTTTAGGCGGCGTACATATTAAAATGCCGGATTCCATATGTGACAGTAAAATGTTGAAAAAATCTGCAGAAGAAAATGAAAAGATTATCAGAAAAGCGGATGAAAAATTGAAAGAAGCTGCAGAACGGATCAGGCAGGGGGATTATCCTGCGGAGGGGTTGACAATTTTCGCCCATATAGCAGGACTTTTTGGACAAAGGCTCTGGTTTTATAAAAAGACAGCGGGATATACGGATCAGCTGAAAATAAATCAGGATTGTGTGGGGTGTGGTAAGTGTGCAAAAATCTGCCCCATGAAAAATATCACGATGGAGAATGGAAGACCTCATCCAGGCAGCAAATGTACGATGTGTTACCGCTGTATATGTAATTGTCCACAAAAGGCGATCACACTTTTGGGAAGTAAAGTTATCTTGCAATATAAATTTGAAGATTCTTCCAATCTTACAAAAATGTAAGATTTATCAGGGAAATGTAAGCTAATAAAATGGCGGTACATTTCCTTTTTTGTTAAGATAAAGTCGTGAATTAAGTAAAGCAGATAATTTTTGGGGAGGAAAATTTATGAAAAAGAAAAAACATTCGCGAATCTGGGCTGTCGCAGGTATAATCCTGTTAGGTATAGTTGCTGTCGGCAGTATATATTCTCATTTTGGAGGATTTGGTACCGGACCATGTGCTGATGAAACGGAATTTATGCAATACGCAGACCAGGTGGATAATATAAAAATACCGGAGAAAACAAAGATTGTGGCATTAGGGGAAGCATCGCATGGAAATGTGGAATTTCAGCAGTTAAAACTTTCCTTATTTCAAAATCTGGTGAAGAATGACGGGGTAAGGGCATTCGCACTGGAGGGAGACTACGGTGGATGCGAGTATGTGAACCGCTACATTCACGGTGGGGAAGGAACGGCAGAGCAGGCTGCTGCGGCGATTGGCTTTGCAATATACAGAACTGATGAGATGGCAGATCTGATCTCTTATATGCGAAAATACAATGAGACTGCAAAAGATGGAGATGATTTAAGGTTTTATGGGTTTGACATGCAAAGATGGTCCTATAATCTGCAGTATCTGATTGAAGCATGTGAAAAGGCGGGGATAGATGTGACAGAACTGAAGAAACTGGAGGATACAGAAGAACAGCACAGTGAGTATGATGTTGAACAGCAGAGCAGAGTGATCACAGAAATAAAAGAAGAATTACAAAAATCAGATGTAAAGGACATTGTACAGGCGGATCATCTGGCAGATACGCTGCTGCAGAATATTTCTCTTGGGAAAGTGATCAATTCTGCCGTAGAAGGAAATGTGCTCAGAGACCAATTGATGGCAGAAAATGTGCTGTGGATCCTTTCTATGGAAGAGCAGAGGGGCAATTCCTGTATTTTTATTTCCGGTCACAATGGACATATAGAGCGGTCTGGAAATTATGGCACGGATAACAGGGTTATGGGAAATATTTTATCGGATGAACTTGGAGAAGGATATTTTGCAATAGGAACAGATTTTTACAAGACGAACTGCAATCTTCCGAAAAATGATGGAAAGCGTATCACGCACACGTTTTATTCCTATGATCCTCTAGCGAAAGCCGCGAAGAAAGCTGGTTATGATATGAGCTGGCTGGATTTTTCAAAGGTTCCGGAAAATTCACAACTGAAAGAGCACATTACAGATCATGTTTCTATGGGATCGTTAGGAGAGGGCTATAGTGCGTTTTTTATGAGCATTTTTCCTCAAAGTTACCGCGTATCACAATCGCCGGAAAAATTGTACGATGGAATGATCTTTGTTACCGATGCGCATCCGATAGAAATTCTGGAAGAGATAAGTGAAAAATAAGACTGTCAAAAATCATTGGTCAGGTACAGGCAATCGACCGTATGGTTGACGAGGATGTGCCGTGTGAGGATGTCTTAGCGCAGATTACCTTGCCGGCGGAACAGAAAAAAGCGGATATCGGAATTGCGATGGGCGGTGTTGGAAGTGATATTGCGTTGGATGCAGCAGATATTGCGCTGGTGGATGATGAAGTAAAAGAACTGCCGCATCTGATTGCATTATCCAGGCGGATGATGATCACGATCAAATGCAATATGAGTTTTTCGATGGGGCTTACCTTTGTGGCGATCGTGCTTGCAATCATCGGAATTTTAAATCCGGTCGTGGGAGCATTGATACATAATGCAGGTTCTGTGCTCGTCATCATCAAGTCGGCATTGCTGTTACAATGGAAACAAAATAAATAGAAAAATGGATCTCCAGAAAGTGGTTTTTATTTTCTGAGATCTGTTTTTTTGTGAAAAAGCAACAAAAACAAAACATATGTTTGTATTTCGGGACGCTATATGGTATAGTTAAGTAAAGTATTACGAATGAAATAGTATAGGAGGAGAGCATGAAATTTCTTCATATCTCGGATTTGCATATTGGAAAAAGAGTCAATGAGTTTTCCATGATCGAAGATCAGAAATATATTTTACGGCAGATCAAAGAGATCGCATTGGAAAAACAGGTGGATGCGGTTATGATCGCGGGGGATATCTATGATAAGCCGGTTCCGTCTGCGGAGGCGGTACAGTTGTTTGATCAGTTTCTCACGGGACTTGCTGATTGCGGGAAAAAGGTGTTTGCAGTCAGTGGAAATCATGATTCCGCGGAACGTATTGCATTTGGTGCACAGCTTATGAGCAGCCGGGAAGTCTATGTTTCACCGGTTTATGATGGAGAGGTGAGGTGTGTTACATGTCAGGATGCATATGGGGAACTCTGCATCTGGCTGCTGCCGTTTATCCGCCCGGCGGTCGTGCGCCATGCGTGGAGGAAAGTGACAGAGGGGATATCCATTGGAAAAAAAGATGCCGGGACAAAACAGGATCTGGCACAGGAAGATGATGTGGAGACAGTGGAAACATATCAGGATGCCCTGCAGTTTGTCGTATCCCATATGCCGGTGGACGCATCAAAGCGGAATATATTGGTGGCACATCAGTTTGTGACAGGGGCTTCGCGATGTGAGTCGGAGGAAGTTTCGGTGGGTGGATTAGATCAGATCGGGGCGGAAGTGTTTGATGTTTTTGATTACGTTGCATTAGGGCATATTCATAGCCCGCAGCATATCGGAAGGGAGACACTGCGCTATTGCGGAACCCCGCTCAAATATTCTTTTTCCGAGGCGGAACAGAAAAAGTCTGTTGTTGTCATGGAGATAAAGGAAAAGGGAGATATCTTCATTGAAAAAGTTCCGTTAAAACCGCTTCGTGATCTGAGAAAGATCCGGGGAACATACATGGAACTGATGTCGAAAGATTTTTATGAGGGCACAGAAACAGACGATTATCTGCAGATCACACTGACCGATGAGGAGGATGTGCCGGATGGAATGGCAAAGCTTCGGACGGTATACCCGAATCTGATGCAGCTTGTCTATGATAACAGCAGGACCAGACAGAGCAGGCAGGTTGAGGTGACCGAACATGTGGAGCAAAAATCAGAGATGGAACTGTTTGAAGAATTTTACGAGATACAGAATAATCAGCAGATGAGTGAAGAACAGCAGGATTTTGTCAGAGAACTGATGGAAGAACTGGTGCATTGACAAGTTCCTGAAAAAATAGTTTGAGAAGCAAATACAGGAAAACTGATGTTTCAGGGAACGAGATATTTGGGATTTGAGAGAAAATAGGAGCGGCAGGAAAGGAACGATTTATGAAACCAGTCAGTCTTACAATAAGTGCATTTGGCCCGTATGCGGGGGAGCAGACCATAGATTTTGAACGGCTTGGATCGCAGGGATTATTTCTGATCACAGGGGATACCGGGGCAGGAAAGACCACGATCTTTGATGCAATCACGTTTGCGCTGTACGGGGAAGCCAGTGGTGATGTGCGCAAAGCGGATATGTTCCGCAGCAAATATGCAAAAGATGACGTGAAAACATTCGTGCGTCTGACATTTGAGTACGCAAATAAACGGTATACAGTAGAGCGTAACCCGGAATATATGCGTCCGAAGGGACGTGGGACGGGAATGACAACGGAAAAGGCAAATGCCACACTAGAATACCCGGATGACAGAGAACCAGTGACAAAAAGCAGAGAGGTCACACGCGCCATCACAGAGCTGATCGGTTTAGACTGCAGACAGTTTACCCAGATAGCAATGATCGCACAGGGGGATTTTCAGAAAGTATTGTTTGCCAATACGGAGGAGAGAGGAAAGATTTTTCGTCAGATATTCGGGACGGATATTTATCGTGTGCTGCAGGACAAACTGAAAGATGCCGTAAAAAAACAATGGAAAGAATATGATGAACTGCGGCGCAGCATCAATCAGTATATGGAGGGAATTGTCTGTGAGAGTGACTCTCTGGATGAAGAAGGGACAAGGATCGCAGAAAAAATAAATCTTTTAAAAAAGGAAAAATTTGACGGCAGGATCGAGGAGGGAATCTCACTTTTAGAAGAACTTTGTAAAGCGGAAGAATCTGCGTTGGAGTGCCTGCAAAAGGAAAAAGAGGCGCTGGATCAGCAAATAAAAAATATGGATGAACTTAGCGGGAAAGTGCGTGAAAATGCAGACAGAAGGCGGTTGTTGGAAGAAAAACAGCAGAAGCTGAAGGACTTAGAAGCGCTTCTGGTGCAGGCAAAAGCGGATATGGACAGGGCAGGAGAAGAAGCGGAATGCTGTGAAAAATTAGGCAGAACGATTGAAGAATATAAACAGAAGCTGGTGTTGTTTGAAAAAATACAGGAAATTGGTCTGTCGCAGGAAAAGAAGCACCAGGATATGGAAGAAAAGGTTCAGAAAAAACGGCAGGATGAACAGAGACGAACAGAATTGGAGGGAAAACTGCAGCAGGAAAAAGAGACCTTAAAATCTTATGAGGGCATTACTGCGGAAATACAACGCATAGAGCATGAAATGCGACTGATCACAGAAAAAATGGATACGCTGAAAAATCAGAGAGACAGGAGCCGTGCGCTGGAGGAGCATATTTCAGATCAAAAGGAAAAACTTGATTTAAAAAAGAAAACAGAAAACAGTCTTTTAGAACAGCAGCAACTGTTAAAAGAAGAACAGGAGCAGAACAAGGATGCGGCAGGACAGGAGATTGCCTATGAGAAGGAAGTAAAAGAAATCCGACAGAAAATACAGGATCTGACAGAGATTGCAGAACAGTTGAACACATCAGAAAGAGAAGTAAAGAGACTTGGTACAGAACTGGAAAACGTACAGAAATCATATGAGGTAAAAAGCAGGGACTTACAGCAGCAAAAAGAAACGTGGGAGCAGCTTTCCGGTGCAGACAGCAGGGGAGAACAGGCAGAGAAAGCAATATTGGAAGTATCAGAGAGGATACGCAGGCTCGAAGAGCTGGAAAACAGGTTAGAGGATTGGGAGAAAGTCAGCAGAGAAAGGGAGAAAACTCAAAAACAGTATCAGAAAGCAGCCGCAGAGCAGAAACAGATCAGTGAACAATACCGGAGGATAGAACAGCAATTCTGGGATGCACAGGCGGGAATGCTGGCGCAGGGATTAAAGGAAGACGAACCCTGTCCGGTCTGTGGAGCCATACATCATCCGACACTGGCAGTCATACCACAGGAAACTCCGGATCGGGAAGTGTTAAAACAGGCAAAAGCGGAGGATGAAAAGGCAAGGGAGTCAGTCAGCAGACTGAGTGAAAAAGCGCATCAGCTCGTGACACAGGAAAATGAGAAAATGTCAGCAGTCCTAAAGGATGCAGGAGAACTGCTTGGTGAGCCTGATGTCAGAATGTCTTTAAATGAAATAAAGACGGAGACAAAAAGGCAAAAGAGTGCTGATGAGGCGAGAAGGGAAGAATATAAAGATCAGAAAGAAAAAGCGAAAAAGGATCTGGATGTCAAGCATGTATTAGAAGAACAGATGCAGTCTGCGCAGGATGAACTGGTTATGTTAAACGAACAGAACATTAATCTTGGACAGATGCTTGCCACGGCGACAGAACGGTGCACACAGCAGAAACAGCAGTGGAAGAAAAACGTTGCAGACTGTGGAACTGGCATAGAGCAGACAGAGGATCAAAAAACTGTTTTTGCACAGCTTATGCAGATTGAAAACGAACGGAACACGCAGTTTTTACAGGCAAAAAATAACAGGAAACGTGCAGAGCAGATCAAAGATGAATTAAAAGAAAGCGAAGAAACAATACAAAAGATAAGAGGAACAATCAGCAGTATTCAGGAAGAAATTGCAAAATTGACCGGAAACAGGGAAACTGCCGAAAAGCAGATCAGTGACGATATAAAATCTGCATGTAATTTAATTACGGGTGCTCTGATTGCAAGTAATATAATTACAAGTAATATAATTACATGTAATCAGAGCACTTTAACTGGAGATACAGATGTCAATACATTACAGACCATAAAAAACGCTGATGGGAGTCAGGTTTTGTCAATAGAAGATTTTGATGCAAAACCATACCATGTACAGTCTGTGATTACTATGCTGCAAAGAGCAGCCGATGAGAAAAAAGCGGAACTTTCCAAAAAACAGGAAGACGAACGAAAAAAGACTGCCTTAGAAAAAAAGATTCCGCTCGATGAAACAGAAATAAAAACACTTGCCGACCAGATCAATGTGGCAGAACAGGAGCTGGTACGTCTGCAGACAGAGTACGCAAATGAAGAAAAGAATCTCAATGAGCTGAAAGAGCAGGTAAAGGATGTAACAAAAGAGGGGGTACAGACACAGATAAAAGAGTTTACCCTGAAAAAAAGAAATTTAGAAGAGAACAGAGAAAAGACAAGAGAAGCGTATCATAATTACGAAAAAAACAGAGAGACGGAAAAGGGCGTCATTCAGATGCTGCTTCGTCAGATTGAGGAAACAGAGAAAGCAATATCGTTTCCGGAAGAAGAGATCGAAAAACAGGCGGGAGAACTGCGTGCAAAAAGAAATGAGATGGAAGAAAACAGGGCTTCAAAATATACATCTTATTGTACTAATAGGGAAATCTGTAAAAATGTCAGCAAAAAACAAAAAGAGATCGCACAGACCGAACAAAAGTATGTCTGGATGAAATCTCTTTCCGATACGGCAAGTGGAATGTTAAACGGTAAGGCAAAGATTGAACTGGAAACTTATGTGCAGATGGCTTATTTTGACAGGATACTGATCCGAGCAAACCGGAGGATGCTTACGATGAGCAGCGGGCAGTATGAATTAAAACGTGAGGAAGAGACAGGAAGCCGCAAGGAAAAAGCAGGATTGGAACTTTGTGTGATTGATCATTATAACGGGACAAAGCGCAGTGTAAAGACGCTTTCCGGTGGGGAGTCTTTCCAGGCATCATTGTCACTTGCGCTTGGACTGTCGGATGAGATACAGTCTTATGCGGGTGGAATCCGTATGGATTCCATGTTTGTGGACGAGGGATTTGGATCACTCGATGAGGATGCCTTAGAACAGGCGTTAAAAGCATTGCTGCAGCTCACCGAGGGAAATCGTCTGGTAGGAATTATTTCACATGTATCTGAATTAAAAGACCAGATCGACAAAAAAATAATTGTGACAAAGCAGCGGACGCCGGAGGGTGTCAGCAGTGTTGCAAGAGTGGAATAAAAAGAAACGCAATTTGGGGTAAACAGGTGTTACGGCTTTCGTCGATGCCGATATTAAGATCCAAAGTTATTGACTGCGGCACTTCAATGTGCTAATATACTAAAATATAGATAAAATCATGAATCAGAGAATCATAACAGTAAAGTAACGATAAAAGTTGCGGAAAAGAGGAGAAGATGAGCGAAAAGAAAATACCGTATAAAATTTATCTGGAAGAGAATGAGATGCCGACACAATGGTACAATGTGCGCGCTGATATGAAGAACAAACCAGCACCGCTTTTGAACCCGGCAACTCTAAAACCGATGACCGCGGAGGAACTGGGGCATGTATTCTGTGATGAACTGGTAAAACAGGAACTCGATGATACCAACCCATACATCGATATTCCACAGGAGATCCGTGATTTTTACCGCATGTACCGTCCGTCACCACTGGTGAGAGCATATTGTCTGGAAAAAAAACTGGGGACTCCGGCAAAGATCTACTATAAATTTGAGGGAAACAATACAAGTGGAAGCCATAAATTAAACTCTGCGATTGCACAGGCATATTATGCAAAGAAGCAGGGATTAAAAGGTGTGACAACAGAGACAGGTGCTGGACAGTGGGGAACTGCACTTTCTATGGCGTGTGCTTATTTTGATCTTGACTGTAAAGTCTATATGGTAAAAGTTTCCTATGAACAGAAACCATTCCGCCGTGAGGTAATGCGCACATATGGAGCAAGTGTAACCCCGTCACCGTCTGAGACAACAGAAGTCGGCAGAAAGATTTTAGCAGAGCATCCGGGCACAACAGGAAGTCTTGGCTGTGCAATCTCCGAGGCAGTAGAAGCTGCAACGACGAGAGAAGGATATCGTTATGTATTGGGAAGTGTGTTAAACCAGGTATTACTACATCAGTCAGTCATTGGACTTGAGACAAAAGCTGCTCTGGAAAAGTATGATATTACGCCGGATATCATTATCGGATGTGCAGGCGGCGGTTCCAATCTTGGGGGTCTGATCTCTCCGTTTATGGGAGAAAAGCTGCGTGGTGAAAAAGACTATCAATTTATCGCAGTCGAACCGGCATCCTGTCCGAGTCTTACGAGAGGCCGCTATGCATATGATTTCTGTGATACCGGAAGGGTCTGTCCGTTAGCAAAGATGTATACACTTGGCAGCGGATTTATTCCATCTGCAAACCATGCCGGAGGACTTCGCTATCACGGCATGAGTTCAACTCTGTCACAGCTTTATGATGACGGACTGATGGAGGCAAGGAGTGTAGAGCAGACTTCTGTATTTGAAGCAGCAGAGCAGTTTGCAAGAATAGAGGGAATCCTTCCGGCACCGGAGAGTTCTCATGCGATTCGTGTTGCCATTGACGAGGCGTTGAAATGTAAAGAAACCGGAGAAGAAAAGACTATCGTTTTTGGACTTACCGGAACCGGCTATTTTGATATGGTTGCATATGAGAAGTTTAACAATGGAGAGATGACAGACTATATTCCGACCGATGAAGAGCTTGCAGTGGGATTTGCAGGGCTGCCGAAGGTGGAGTAAAAATAGCAGAAACATGGGCTAGTGTACTGGCATATTGATATTTGCTGCCGGTACTGATATTACCAAATCTGCTTGGAATGGACGGAGTCTGGCTGTCGATCACAACGGGCGAGATACTCAGTATGATCATGAGTATTCACTATTTTATGAAATATAGAAAAATCTGGAGTGAGAAGTAAGAAAGATTTCATTGATGAATCAAATCAGGAAAAAGTTTTTTCCTGTGCAAAGTAAGAAAAAGATAAATTGACACACAAAAATAGATGTACTATCATCTGGTTAGATGCAGGTACATCTATTTTTTGTATGCTAATTGGAAAGTCATAAGTTAGATTTTAATTTTCAGAGTTGGTTAGGAGTGGAGATCGCAATGGACGAGTCAGGAAGAAAAATCACAAAGATCGCGCGTGAAGCGGGCAAGTTTACATTAAAGATGATGAAAGAGGAAGGAATCGGAACGGCAGAATTTGATTTTATCCATTTCATCCGGCACAATCCCGGCGTCACACAGGCGAAAGTCAGAGAGCAGTTAAAGATTGATAAAGGGGCTGCTGCAAGGCGTGCGGCCAATTTAGAGAGCAAAGGATATCTTTACCGGAAACCGAACCCGGAGGATGGAAGAAGCCAGCTTTTGTATGCGACAGAGAAAGCGGAACAGTTAAAAAATTCAAAGGCGTCCATTGAGAGCGTGTTTTATGAGTGGCTTTTAGCGGAGCTGCCCAAGGAGGAAAAAGCGGCATTTCTTGAGACGTTAGATAAACTTTACTGGCGGTCGAAGGAACAGCGGCGGGCAGAGTTTTGTGATGTGTCAAAACTCGTGCAGTCCGGTTCAGACGACAGGATGGAAATGGATGGTGAGTCAGATGAGTGATAAGTACGACAGAAAAAATGCTGGAAGTGAAAAACAAAAATTTGAGGCAGACCATGTGATTTCCTATTTTAAAATGGAGTGGAAAGTTCTTCTTGCGGTGACAGTCTCCGGGCTGATTTACAATTTAGGACTCCTTGCCGGGCCATGGTTTGAGGGAAAAATGGCGGGCTGTCTGGTGGATATCCTTGGCGGCAGGGCAGGATTTCCTGATATGGGAAAACTGGTCGCAGCCTATGTGATCGCAATCGCAGTGGTGCAGAGTTCCAGATATATCAAACGTTTTTATGTGAGACGTTTTGCAAACAATGTCAACCGGCGCATGAAACATGTTCTGTATGACAGCCTTGTGCATAAAAGCCGGGCAGAACTGGAAGAGGAAGGCGCCGGAAATGTCATGACAAAAGCGATTCTGGATGTGGATGACTGTGCGGAGGGCATGCGGAAATTTACCACGGAGATATTTGATACAGGGGTAGCTTTGCTTGCATATGCCGGAATGATTCTCTTTTATGACTGGAGACTTGCGCTTTTAAGCATGCTGTTCCCGCCGGTTTCGTATTTTCTGGCAGAGAAGATGAAAGGAATTGTGCAGAGAACCGGGGCAGCCTATAAGGAGCAGTCCGGGATCTTAAGTGCCGCCACCTTAGACCGGGCATCCAATGCGGTCACCTATCGTGTTTATGGATGCGAGCAGGAGCGAAAAGATGCGTATGAGAAAAATCTTTCAGCTTACGAAAAATCTGCGGTGCGGGCGAATATATGGAGCGCGGCATTTCCGCCGATCTACCGTGTCATCTCGATGGCGGGTGTCATTTTCATTTTATATTTTGGAGGTAAAAACGTGCTTGGAAGTGGCTGGAGAGTCTGGGATGTTGCGGCATTTACCACATTTCTTACCTGTTTTACCAAACTTTCGGTAAAATCATCGAGTGCGGCAAAACTTTTTAACGCAGTTCACAAGGCACAGGTTTCCTGGAAGAGGATCAAACCCCTCATGAAATGTGTGGAACATGAAAGTGAAAGCAGAGTGCAAAAACAGGCAGAGCTTACGGTTTCCCATTTGAGTTTTGCATATCCGGGCGGGACAGATATTTATGAGGATATCACATTTTCTGCAAAACCGGGACAGATCATTGGTGTTACCGGTGCCGTTGCGTCCGGCAAGTCCACGTTTGGAAAGACATTTCTGTGCGAATATCCTTATCAGGGAAGTATCCGTTTTGCAGGCAGAGAGTTAAACGAGATGGGAAATAGTGTGTTAACCGGAACCATTGGTTATTTAGGACACGACCCGGAATTATTTGATGACAGTATAAAAAACAATATTCTGATGGGAGAAAATGAGGATACAGAAACTTATTTGAAAGCAGTATGTTTTGATAGAGAAGTTGCAGAGATGGAACAGGGACCTGACACGGTTGTGGGAAGTGGAGGAGTCAGACTTTCCGGTGGTCAGGCAAAGCGTCTTGCACTTGCGAGAACTTTGTGCCATAAAAGACCGGTGCTGATCTTAGATGATCCTTTCTCCGCACTTGACCGGAATACGGAACAGGAAGTATATACCAATTTAAAGGCGATGACGTCAGACAGCATCGTGATCCTGTTATCCCACAGACTCTATCTTTTCCCGGAAATGGATCAGGTGATCTGGATGGAGCATGGGCATGCGGCGGTCGGCACACATGAGGAGATCATGGAAAAATACCCGGAATATGCAAGACTTTATGAGGAGCAGACGAAGGGAAGTACGGCGGAGAAAGTAAATGCAGGAAAATGTGCTGAAACAGAACAAGGCAGAAAAGAAAGGGGGCGTGCAGAATAATGCATAGCGGGACGTGCAGCAAATTGAACAGCGGGACGCATAGCAGTAAAAATGTAGGCAGTGTCATGTGGCGGACGATAAAAAAACAGAAGTGGCTTTCCGCCGGGATCGTGTGTGCAGTGGCCGGTGCAATCCTGACAGCGCTTCTTCCACCGCTCATTCTTGGAACTATTATAGATACCATGACGACGGGAAATGTGGTATCATTTTATCTGATCTTTGCATATTTTGGATTTACACTGCTCATGGGGGCACTGGAAAGTTCAAGGGAAGGACTGCTGATTGTGTTCGGGCAGAAAATCACGCACGCACTGCGAAGCAGCCTGATGGATAAATATACGGATCTGACGGCAGATGCACTGACACATCAGGAGCCGGGGTCAGTGGTTTCCCGGTTCGTCGGGGATGTTGATACGGTGGAAAACCTGTTTACATCAGGCATTATCAGCATGTTTTCCGATGCATGCAAGATCGTCAGTATTCTTGCCGTCATCTGGTTTCGGAACAAGGGGCTTGCCATTGTGCTTTTGGTGTTGCTGCCGTTTCTGTTCTGGTTTACGCGCATCGTGCAGAAAAATATGCTGACCGCGCAGATCGAAAACCGCCGTGCTGTCAGCCGTGCCCTGGGCCATGTTCCGCAGACGCTTCACAACATCAGAACGATCCGGAGTCTCGGCAAAGAAAACTATATGGCAGAGCGTTATGATACCTGCATCGGCGAGAGCTACCGGGCGATGGAGCAGACAAATTTTTATGATGCAGTCTATTCACCAGTCATTCTGATCCTGAATGCGGTGGTTGTGGCGGTTGTCATGCTTTTTTCGGCTTCCGGCAATGCGAATGTATTAAGTCTGTTTGGAATGTCGGCTGGTACGGCGGTCGCTGTCATGAACTATATTTCGCAGATCTTTTCCCCGGTGGAGAGCCTTGGAATGGAGATCCAGACCATACAGTCTGCTGTGGCGGGCGTGCACAGGATCAATGAATTTTTCAGTCTGGAAGAATTACCGGAAAAGACTGATTACAGAAAAGAGAGTACACAAAAGAAAGATAACGTATTTGTGGAATTTCAGAATGTGACATTTGCCTACGAAGAACAAAATGTGCTAAATGGTCTCAGTTTTCAGGTAAAAGAAGGAGAACAGGTTACACTTTCCGGTCGCACCGGCGCAGGCAAAAGTACGATATTCAAGCTGCTGCTGGGACTTTATGAGCCAAAGGAGGGCAGCGTGCTGATACAGGGAGTTCCGGCACAAGATATCCCGGATGCAGAGAAACGGCATCTTTTTGGCTATGTGGAGCAGGCTTTTCATATGGTTCCGGGAACGGTAAAAGAGCAGATCACGCTGTACGATCCGTCGATCACTATGGAGGATGTCCGTGCGGCGGCACAGATGACAGGGCTTTCGGATACGATCATGAGTCTGGAAAACGGGTACGATACGCCATGTTCCGATGAAATCTTTTCACAGGGACAGTGGCAGCTATTGTCGATCGCCCGTGCAGCGGCGGCAAAGCCGAAACTGCTCCTTTTAGATGAGATCACGGCAAACCTGGATGCACAGACCGAAAAAGAAGTTTTGCAGGCATTAAAGCGGGTAAGTGAGAATCGGACGGTGATCTCCATCTCGCACAGGGTGAATGCGACGACCGGCAGGGTGATTCAAATCTGAAAACGTAGTTTGTTCCCGCAGACCGGCTGCTCACAAAGGATTTCTGGAAGCGCTTGCATTAAAAATCCCTGTCATGGTGGTATACTGCATTGTCAATCTGGATGAGATCGTGAAGATACCGGCGGTTTATCTGCATTATAAAAAGTATATCTGGGTGAGAAATATCACAAGGGAGGAAGATTAAGAGAGAAAAATCCAGTCTTGACATTTTGGAAAAATGCTATATAATTACTTCAAAAATGAACAATACAAAAAAGAAGTAAATGGAGGCGGATCATGATAAATATGAGTATTGAATTTGCCCACAAAATGTCACTGGCGTACAGTGCAACCTGCAAGACACTCTGCAGGGAACTGAAACTGCCACAGACTGCGTTTGATATACTGATGTTTCTGGCAAATAACCCGGATTATAAAACGGCGAGTGATATTGTGGAAGTACGGAAAATAAAGGCGAACCTTGTCTCTGTCAATGTTGAGAAGTTGGTGCGGGATGGATACCTTGAGAGGAAAGCAGTGGAGGGTGATCGGAGAAAAGTCGAGCTGATCTGCACGAAAAAAGCAGAGCCTGTGATCGAAAACGGGAAAAAACTGCAGCAGGATTTTGTGGAACAGATACTGTCTGGCGTGGATGAGGAGAAACGGAAAAAGATGGCAGAGATCCTCAACCAGATGGAAAAGAATCTGGATGAAATGCTGAAAGGGGAGCACTGACATGAACATGTTACTTACAATAATCGTTACTTTTTTTGCAGGTATGGGGGCAGGGCTTGGAACCGGTTTTGCGGGAATGAGCGCCGCGGCGGTCATCAGTCCAATGCTGATCACATTTCTAGGGATGGATCCGTATATGGCGGTGGGAATCGCATTATCCTCGGACGTTCTTGCAAGTGCGGTGTCGGCGTATACATACGGAAAAAATAAAAATCTCGATATCCGAAACGGTATCATCATGATGGTGAGCGTACTTTTATTTACCGTTTTTGGAAGCTATGTGTCAAGTCTGGTCCCATCTGCGGCCATGGGGAACTTTTCAGTCTTTATGACATTCCTTTTAGGAATTAAATTTATCGTGCGCCCGGTCATGACCACAAAAGAGGCGATGCAGGGAGTGTCGGCGGAGAAGCGGGCAGTGCAGTCTGTTATATGCGGTGTCCTCATAGGATTTATCTGTGGTTTTGTCGGTGCGGGCGGCGGCATGATGATGCTTCTGATCCTGACCTCTGTGCTTGGATATGAATTAAAGACAGCCGTTGGAACGAGTGTGTTTATCATGACCTTTACGGCACTTACCGGAGCGGCTTCGCACTTTGCAATCGGTGGTGCACCGGACTGGACCGTATTGATTTTGTGTGTTGTATTTACCCTGATCTGGGCGAGAATCGCGGCTGTTTTTGCCAACAAAGCAACGCCGAAGACCTTAAACCGTGCAACGGGTGTGATACTGGTTATTTTAGGACTTGTGGTAATGCTTTTTTAGTACGGCAAACGGATATTCCGCAGGAACGCGCGAGGAATATTCAGGACAGGCGCTCAAAAAGAATATTGCCCGTGACAAAGTTGTAAGCGCCTCTAAGGTATATTTCAATCCAGACAGATTATCGTCACAAGAGTGCATGAACTTTCGGAACGTCACGGTGTGAAAATGCAGCAGATCGCGCTTGCATGGCACTGGGCAAAAGGTGTTGCATCACCGATAGCTGGTGCAATCGACCATAATCCGGCGGAGGGTGTGATGCTTTTGGATGAGAAGAAATGATGATGTATAGGATTTTGTTTAGTTTCACATATAAAAAAGCAAAAAAATATCTACATACTGTACAAAAATATCAAGAAAATATTAATAAAATCTAAAAAATGTTAAGAATGTGCTAACAATACAAAAATAATACGGTTTTCTTTGTACAAGATTCTGCCTATAATTAAATCATAAAGTTGCAGCGGCAAAGAGGGGCAGCGCAGCAAACAAATTAACCAATTACAGGAGGGTTTCTTATGAAGAAAAAAGTTTTATCCGCAATCGTATGTGCAGCAATGGTATTTTCCATGACAGCGTGTGGCTTACAGTCACCAAATACAGGTGGAAACAGCGGCGGAACAACAAATGCAGCATCAACATCTAATGCGTCCGCAACATCAGATGCAGCAGAAGCAGAAACAACAACTGAGGCAGCATCCTCAGGGGACAGCGCAACAGAACCGGTCGGACCGGCGGTCACACTGGTTTATGCAGAGGTTAACCCGTTAGAGGGAACCATCGTTGGACAGACAGCAACCGCTTTCAAAGACAAAGTCGAAGAGCTTTCCGGCGGAAGCATCACGATCGATATTCAGGCAAACGGTGTATTAGGAGCTGAGTCAGATGTCTTAGATACCATGCTTGGCGGCGGCGGTACGATCGATATGGCACGTATCTCTGCATTCGCACTGACAAGCTACGGCGGAGAAAAATCCAGTCTTTTATCTGTACCGTTCACATTCGTAAACAGAGATCATTTCTGGAATTTCGCTACATCAGATCTGGCACAGGAATTTTTACTTGAGCCGCATGAGAATGGAAGCGGTATCCGCGGACTGTTCTACGGAGAGGAAGGTTTCCGTCATTTCTTTACCGTAAAACCGGTTTCCGGAATGGAAGATCTTGCAGGCATGAAGATCCGTGTATCAAATGACCCGATCATGACGGGCATGGTTGAGGCACTTGGAGCAAACCCGACCGTTGTTGCTATGGGTGAGTTATACTCCGCATTACAGACAGGTGTTGTTGATGCAGCAGAGCAGCCGATCGCAAACTATCAGGCAAATGCATTCCCGGAAGTTGCAAACAACCTGATCTTAGATGGACATACATTAGGAGCAATTCAGGTAGTTATCACAGATGAGGCATGGGATAAATTAACACCGGAACAGCAGGATGTATTAACAGAAGCTGGTGAGTACGCTTCCCAGTACAACCGCAAGATCTCTGAGGAGACAGAAAACAAGATCTTAGACGAGTTAAAAGCAGATGGATGCAACGTTGTTGAAGTAGAGGATATCACACCATGGCAGGATGCATGTAAAGATGTGATCGAAGAGGCAACAAAAGATAACAAAGAGTTATATCAGCAGATTCTTGATATGGCAAACTAAAAGACTGATGTATCAAAGGAGCACAGAGAGAATACCTGCTCTCTGTGCTCCTTTTCTAAAGATGGCTATTTTTAAAGGAGGAAGATGAGTTTATGCCAAAATTTTTTCAGACCGTTGATAAAATAAAACCGGCATATGACATTACATATAAGATCGTTTTATTCATATGTAAATTATTGCTGACGGCAGATCTTGTGATCACAAGCGTCTGCGTTGTCGGAAGATACGTTCCGTTTGTGCCGGATCCGGCATGGAGCGAGGAAGTCGTTCTGACACTGATGTCCTACATGGCAGTATTGTCCGCAGCACTTGCAATCAGAAGAAATGCACATATCCGTATGACGGCATTTGACCAGTATCTGCCAAAATCCGTGATCCGTGCACTGGATATTTTAGCAGATGTGGCAGTATTAATCCTTGGTGTGGTAATGATTACAGTAGGATTTTCCTATGCAGTCCAGATCGGTGCAAAAGGAAATTATGTAAGTATGCCAAGTGTTTCAAAATTCTGGATGTATTTCCCAATCCCACTTGCAGGAATTGCAATGGTGGTATTTGAGATTGAAGCAGTTTATAACCATATCAAAGGAATTTTTGTAAAGGAGGAAAAATAATGAGCGCACAAGGAATTGCAATCACAGTATTGCTGATCAGCTTTTTAGTAATGATACTCCTTAGATTTCCGATTGCATATGCAGTTGCATTGTCATCATTACTTTGTTTACTGACACAGGGATTGCCGCTTACCACGATCTGTCAGCAGATGGTAAAAGGAATCAGTTCTTTCAGTCTGATGGCAGTGCCGTTCTTTATCACGATGGGTGTACTGATGGGTACCGGTGGTATATCAGAAAAACTGATTGCACTTGCCAATGCCTGCGTCGGATGGATGACCGGTGGTATGGCAATGGTAAATATCGTAGCATCTTATTTTTTCGGTGGAATTTCCGGTTCTGCATCTGCTGATACTGCTTCTATCGGAAGTATCATGATCCCAATGATGGTAGATCAGGGATATGATGATGATTTTTCTACCGCAGTTACCATTACTTCTTCCTGTGAGGGACTTTTGGTTCCGCCAAGCCACAACATGGTTATCTATGCAATGTCAGCAGGTGGTATTTCCGTAGGAAGTTTATTCCTTGCAGGATATCTGCCGGGTGCTTTACTTGCAGTTTCCCTGATGGTAGGTTCTTACATTATCTCAAAGAAGAAACATTATCCAAAGGGAGATAAGTTCAGCTTTAAGGGATTATTGAAGCAGATTGGTATTTCTATCTGGGCACTTGCAGCGGTTGTTATCGTAGTTATCGGTGTAGTTGCCGGATGGTTCACCGCAACAGAGTCCGCAGCAATCGCTGTATTTTACAGCCTGATTGTCAGTGTATATATTTACAAAGGACTTGACTGGAAAGGTGTATGGAAATGTTTAGAACAGTGTATCGATACCTTATCGATCGTATTGATCCTGATTTCTACTTCGAGTATTTTCGGTTACTGCCTTACCACATTACATGTACCGGATATGGTAGCAAATGCGATCGTAGGATTTTCAACAAACCCGATCGTGATTGCACTTTTAATTGACTTGATTCTTCTGTTCCTTGGCTGTATCATGGATATGGCACCGATTATCCTGATCGCAACACCGATCTTACTTCCGATCGCAACATCAATCGGCATTGATCCGGTACAGTTCGGTATCATCATGGTATTAAACTGTGGTATCGGTCTTTTGACACCACCGGTTGGATCCGTATTATTTATCGGTTCCGCAGTCAGCGGTGTAAAAATGGAACGTGTCGTAAAGGCAACACTTCCATTCTATATCTGTATGATCATTGTATTAATGTTACTTACATTCATTCCGGAAGTAAGCCTTCTGTTACCGAGAGTATTTGGCGGCTACGGCGGATGATTTTAGAATTACGGGAGGAAATGGCATGACATATCAATTTAAGAGCGAAGTGACCGCAGGAGATTTCTGGAAACTGACAATGAGCCGGACATATCGTTCGGTGGCGGGAGTCTGCAACATGGTCTTTACGGTGGCGATGATTTTATTTACAGCAAAATTTTTCCGTACCTCAGGGGATCTGATGCAGATGCTGATGCTCTTTGGATGTCTGCTGTTTCCGGTGATCCAGCCGATCGCGATCTATCTGAAAGCCAAAGGGCAGGCAAAAACGATGCCGAAAGATGTAGAACTTTCCTTTGACGATGCGGGACTCCATGTGACTGTGGGGAAAGAAAAGGAAAGCATTGGATGGAAAAAGCTGCGGGTGGCAAACGAGCCTGGCATGATGATCGTTTTTTCCGATGCAAGACATGGATATATGCTTACAAACCGTATTTTGGGAGCACAGAAAGAACCATTTTTTGCATTTGCAAAAGAAAGGATCGCAGAGACGAATTAGTGTATGCGGGCTGGCAGATCAGACAGCTAAATGGAGAAAGAAGCAGGATGGGATAAACAGCTTGAAGAAAAGGATAAAAAAGTGGTGGCAGGAGCTTACCATTCAAAAGAAAATAGCAGTGTTTACCGGGATGGTCTGTGTGGCCATCCTGCTTTCCGTTGTTTTTAATGTCTGGGTTGTCCGGTTTTCACTGACCGATTTTAATGGTATTTTGCAGGACAATGCAAAGTGCAGTGAACTGATCCAGGCATTAGAGCAGGAGGGCACACTGTTTGAAAGCTATATGAGAAATCCGGATACGGAGAAAAAAGAAGCGTTAGAGCGTTCCATGAAACGTACAAAACATGCGGTTTATGATCTGCCATTCCAGTATCGCAGGATCGGGGAACTCCGCTATGCAAAAACATGGTCGATCCGCAGCAGCTATGAAGTTTATTGCACTAAAAGAGATGCAATCCTGTCCATGGAAGATAATGTGACAGATTATGTCAGCAGGCTGTATGAAGTTTATGACATGCAGGACTACTTAAAAGATTATGCCGGAACACTTATGAATTATACGATCGAGGAGGGAGATGTTTCGTACCAGAAAAAAGTTCCGACACTGATCAGTGTTCCGCTGGTGGTAATTTTTGCAGGAATCCTGCTTCTTTTTGGAATTGCAGAGATGGCGGCACTGATGAAAGAAACGATCATGGCACCGATTTTTAAACTGGTACATGCATCACAGAAAATTGCTGCAAATGATTTCTTTATCAGGGATGTTGAGGTGGACAACAAGGATGAGCTTGGTGAACTGGTCCGGGCGTTCAATAAAATGAAATACGCCACAGGAGAGTACATTCAGGCACTGGAGGAAAAAAGAAAGACCTTAGATCTTTTGCATGAGGAGGAGCTTGAAAAGTTAGAGACGGAAAAGCGTCTGGAGATGACAAAGCTTGAACTTCTAAAAAGCCAGATCAATCCGCATTTTCTGTTCAATACCTTAAATGTCATCGGTGGAATGGCAAGCCTTGAGGAAGCGGAAACTACTGAAAAAATGATCCGTGCATTGTCGGCACTTTTCCGCTATAACCTGAAAAATCAGGACACGGAGGTGTGCCTGTCACAGGAATTAAAAATTATGGAAGATTATATGTATCTGCAGCAGATGCGTTTCGGAGACAGAATCACATACCGAAAGGATTGCAGCGTGGATGCAGATAAAGTCATTGTTCCGGCATTTACATTTCAGCCGCTGGTGGAAAATGCCATCATTCATGGACTTTCGAAAAAAGAAGAAGGTGGGACTGTCCGGGTACATATCTGGCAGAAAGATGGATTTACGTTAATTACCATTGGGGATAACGGGCTTGGAATGGACGAAGCAGCACTTATGCATCTGCGGGGAGAACTGGAAAAAGAAGATGGAAAGACAGGCATTGGCCTTGGCAATATTTTCCGGCGGATCCGTGCAATGTATCAGGATGGAAATGTAGAAATCTACAGTAAAAAAGATGTGGGGACTGTGGTAAAAATACAGATCAGACATAAGGAAGTGGGGGAGCATGATGTACCGTGTGTTGGTGGCGGACGATGAGCCGATAGAGAGAATGATTGTGGGGAGAACGATAAAAAAATATTTTTCCGGACAGTTAGAAGTTGTGGAAGCCGTAAACGGCAGGGAGGCGGCAAAGTTTTTTACAGAAAAAGATTGTAAGATCGCGCTGCTTGACATTGAGATGCCGGGTGTGAATGGTTTGGAGGCAGCGGAGCAGATCCGGGAGGAAGACAGGGATTGCAGCATTATTTTTCTGACTGCATTTGATGAATTCAGTTATGCAAAACGTGCGATCTCCGTACATGCACTGGATTATCTGCTGAAACCAGGGACTGAGGAAGAACTGGTGGCGGTGCTTGAGGAAGCAATACGGCTGCTTGAGGAAAAGGCAGATGGATCGCAGAAAAATGTCCGGGAAAAGCCTGTGGATATGCAGGAAAAAAAGAAGGATGCAGAACTGGAAAATGGCAATGTCAGGATGAGCGCTGTGGCAGAAAATATCAGACAGTATATTGACATGCACTATAAAGAAGATATTTCTTTACAGAGTGTAGCAGAGGAGATGAATTATTCAGACGCATATTTCTGCAAAATATTCAAACAGTGTTTTGATAAAAGTTTCATTGGATATCTGACTGAGTACCGGCTGGAACGGGCAAAGCAGCTGCTTGCTGATGTCCGTATCAATGTAAAAGATATCAGCGTAAATGTGGGATACCGGGATTCAAATTATTTTGCAAAAGTATTTAAGCGTGCCATGGGAAGTACTCCTACGGAATACCGCATGGAGATTTTAAAACAGATGAACACAGGGAACACTGCCGGAGGATTGGGATAAATGAAAAAAAGACGAATCTTGATTTTGTTTGCGGCAGTGGTTTTGACCGCTGGATTTTTTCTGTATCACAGGCTGCGCAGCGTGAGAGCTCCCGAATTTGTCCTGTCCTATGCGGAGAACCAGACGGAGGATTATCCGACAACACTTGGGGCAAAAAAGTTTGCCGAGCTGGTGGAGAGGGAGAGCAGCGGAAGAATAAAGATTTTAGTTCAGGCAGAGGGGGAACTTGGTGCAGAGAGCGGTGTGATCGCACAGATGCAGTATGGAGGCATTGATTTTGCAAGGGTTTCCCTGTCGCAGTTAGCAGAGTACATACCGGAATTAAATGTTTTGCAGATGCCATATCTGTATTCTGATTCGGATCATATGTGGAAAGTGTTAGATGGCAGGATCGGTAGTGACTTTTTGGAGAAAGTGAGTAAAAGCGAACTGATTGGCCTTTCCTGGTATGATGCGGGAGCAAGAAATTTTTATAATTCTAAAAAGCCGATCACCTGTCTTGAGGATATGGCAGGTATGCGTATCCGTGTGCAGGAATCGGAGGTGATGGTCGATATGGTGGAGGCACTTGGCGCGACGGCACTGCCGATTCCCTATGCGGATGTTTATTCCGCATTAGAGCGCGGAACGGTGGACGGGGCGGAGAATAACTGGCCTTCTTATGAAGCGATGAATCATTATGAGGTGGCGAAATATTATACAGTTGATGAACACAACCGGGTACCGGAGATGCAGATCTGTTCGAAACATACATGGAACAAGCTTTCGGAAGATGACCGTCAGATGATCTTAGAGTGCGCAAAAGAATCTGCGCTGTATGAGAGAAAGTTGTGGAAAGAACGTGAGGCGGATTCTAAGGAGATCGCTTTGAAACAGGGTGTGGAAGTGGTAGAACTTTCTGCGGCAGAAAAAAAGCGTTTTCAGGAGGCGGTCATGGGCGTGTATGAAAAGTATTGCGCGGACTACATGGACGTGATCGAACAGATTATCGAAGAAAATAATGAGTGAGGAGAAACAGATGGATTTTTTACAGGATAAAATAAAAAAGAAACAGTTTTTATGCAACTACAGCGTTTTTTTGCTGAATGGTATGCTGGCACTTTCGATTGGATCGCTGCTTCCTTTTATCAGGGATGCAAGAGGACTAGATTATGCATTTTGCGGATTGATCGTAAGTCTGCATTCTGTGGGAAATCTGTTTTCTAGTTTTACCGCAGGATTGCTGCCGGTCGCGATTGGAAGAAAAAAGAGTATTTTGTTTTTTAATCTGTTTTTTGTACTTTCGTATGTGCTGATCATTTTCGGAAATCACAACTGGTGCATTGCAATGGCATTTTTCCTGACAGGTGTTGCGAGAGGAGCAACGAGTAATTTCTGTAACACGGCAATCAACAGTTTAGCACCGGGAAAAGCATGGACGATCAATGGACTGCATGCGATGTTCTCTGTCGGGGCATTTTTATTCCCGATTCTTCTGACACTGTTTACGGCAACAGGGGAATCCGGCTGGATCACAGCGTGTTATTTTATGCTTGCGATGGGAATTTTAAGCTGGATATTATACGCAATGATCCCAATGGAAAATGACCGGGTGGAAAAAGAGAAAAAAGGCGGCAGTTTCGGATTCTTCTCAGAACCGCTGTTTTATCTGTGCGTTGCAACATTATTTTTCTATCTCTGCGCGGAGCAGGGTGTCATCGGATGGATGATCACATATTTTAAGGATACAGGATTTCTGCCGGCATCCCTATCCCAGATGACGGCGAGTGTACTCTGGGTGATGATTTTAGCAGGACGTCTGACGACAGCCTGGCTGTCCACCAGAATGCAAAAAGAAAAACTGCTGCCGATCATGGGTGCAGGACTTGTATGCTTTTTCTTTTTACTGTTATTCAGCCGCAGTACCGTATGGATCGTGATCGGTATCATGGGTTTCGGTTACAGCATGGCGGGAATTTATCCGACGACGGTTTCCTTTGCAGGAAATCTCATTGAAAAATATCCGATCGCGTGGAGTTTTATTTTAACAATTGCAAGTATCGGTTCGATCGTAATGCCGTCGATCATTGGGAAGATCGCAGAGACAGCAGGTATCTTTTATGGAATGGGATCGATCGTGGTCGTTGTGTTTATCGATATGGTCTGTATTTTAGCGCTGGTGCGTTATCTGAAAAAACAAAATCAATAATATTATACGAGGGGGATTTCATATGAAAACGAAAAAAAATCAGATCTGGAACTTTAACAATGAAATTGATGCAGAAGTTTGCGGCGAGGGCGTGAAGCGCAAAATATTAGCGTACGCCGATGAGATGATGTGTGTGGAGAATCATTTTGAAAAAGGTGCCATCGGTGCACTGCATCATCACCCGCACACCCAGATCACCTATGTGGTGTCCGGTCAGTTTGAATTTACAATCAACGGAGAAAAGAAGATCGTAAATCCTGGCGATGCCCTGTTAAAGAGAGATTCCATCGAGCACGGCTGTGTCTGCCTGAAAGAGGGAATCCTCTTAGATATTTTTACACCGATGCGGGAAGAATTTGTGCAGGATCAGGATTGACAATCCGCGCACAAAATGCTAAAGTACGGTTAATGCGAGGAAGTGAAATAGTAATCATGGAAAGTGTCCAGAGAGAGGACGGCAGGTGCGAGTCTTTCACGGAACATGATGAACCGGTCATGGAGCTGCATACCGAATGGAAACATCAGGCTATGCCGGGTTCTCCCGTTACAGAGATAAGGTATCAATGAAAATTTGTACCGGAGTGCAGGAACATCCTGAAATTAGGTGGTACCGCGGATTAAGATAATTCGTCCTAAGCTGTATTTAGTTGCAGCTTGGGACTTTTTTAATGTACAGGATTCGGATATCAAAAGATGAAAAACACATCTTTTGATATCATCATCTTCCATTTATGCAAACAAAAAGGAGGCAGACAATGAAATTAGAAAAATTAATCGGAGAACGTTTTCGTGAGAGACCGGCAGACTGCGTGATCGACAGCCATGCCCTGATGGTAAAAGGCGGCTACATGAAATACATGGCAAACGGCATTTATTCTTCCTACCTTCCACTCAAACGGATCACACGCAAAATCGAGCAGATCCTGCGTGAGGAGATGGATAAATTAGACGGACAGGAAGTATCCTTTCCAGTTGTGATGCCGGCATCCCTTTGGGAAGAATCCGGCCGTTATGAGAGCGTGGGAGAAGAATTATTACGTTTTACTGACCGGAACAATGCAAAGATGGTGCTTGGAATGACACATGAGGAGGCAGCCGTACATTTAGTGCGCGAATACGCCAAAAGTTACAACAAATACCCATTTATGATCTACCAGATCCAGACAAAATTCCGGGATGAGGCAAGACCGAGAGCCGGATTGATCCGCGTGCGCGAGTTTACAATGAAAGATGCGTATTCCTTCCACACCAGTCAGGAAGATTTAAACCAGTACTACGAAAAATGCCACAAAGCATACGAGCGTATTTTTGAGAGAGCAGGCATCCCGGAGGTCGTATCGGTGGCTTCAGATTCCGGTATGATGGGTGGAAGCCTTTCCCATGAGTTCATGCTTCTTACCCCGGTCGGTGAGGATTCTATCGTGCTGTGTAATGAATGTGATTTCCGCGCAAATATGGAAGCGGCAGAAAATATCTCTGATATAGCAAGAGATGCAGTGTCCGCAGAACTTGAAAAAGTGCATACGCCGGACATTCATACGATCGAGGATATCTGTAAATTTTTCGGGGATGAAACCTGCAATTCCTGTAAGGCAGTTGTATACCAGAAAAATTCGGATGACACCTATGTGGTCGTATTTATCCGCGGCGATCTTGAAATTAATGAGACAAAACTGGTCAACTATTTGAAAGATGAGATACATCCAGCCATCATCACCGAAGAGTGCGGATTAAACGCAGGTTATATCGGACCGGTCGGACTGAAAATAAATGGAGATGCCATCGTTTTATATGACAGATCATTAGAAAACAGAAATAACCTTTCCTGTGGTGCAAATGAGGACGAGTACCATTATAAGGGACTTGATATGCAAAGAGATGTGCCGGATGCAGAATATCATGATTTTGCAAAGGCATATGAGGGCGGTATCTGCCCGAAATGCGGAAAAAAGACGATCCGTATTTCCAGAGGAATCGAGGTCGGAAACATCTTCCAGCTTGGAGATAAATATACGAGAGCCATGAAGATGACTTATGTGGATCAGAACGGAGAGAGCAAAACACCAATCATGGGCTGTTATGGCATTGGTGTCGGCAGACTTGCCGCCGCTGTCTGCGAGGCACATCATGATGAGTACGGACCGATCTGGCCAAAATCAATCGCGCCGTGGCAGGTGCATCTGTGTGCAGTAAGAGCGGACAATGAGGAAGTCAGAAAGTTTGCGGATGATTTGTATGAGAAATTGCAGGAGATAGGAATCGAGGTTATTTATGACGACAGAACCGTGAGCGCCGGCGTTATGTTCTCCGATGCCGATCTGCTCGGTGTTCCGCTCCGTGTTATCGTGAGTCCCAGAAATATGAAACAGGGAGTCATCGAGGTGGTCTCCCGTGACAAGACGCTTCAGACACAGGTAAAAATGGAGGAGGCGGCAGAGCAGGTGACGAATTATCTGTGATAAGGGAGAAAAATCATGGAAATAAAAAGCATACTGATCAAAGACACCAAAGAGAAAAATGACAGATCATCTAATGTCCGAAAATAAAAGAACAGACTACAGAAAGAGAGAAATAAAGGAATGCAGTACCACGGAGGAGATATATACCGCAATCAGATAAGACAGGATTTTTCGGTGAACACCAATCCGCTTGGAATGCCGGATTCGGTAAGGGAAGCACTTCATCAGGCGGTGGAGGAGGCGGAACATTACCCGGATATCCATGCACAGGAACTTACAAACGCAGTTGCAGAACAGCTGCGGATATCAGAGAAAAAGCTTGTGTTTGGAAATGGTGCATCAGAATTGTTCCATGCCGTTTTACACGCAGTAAAACCATCGAAAATGCTGATCCCGGTGCCGTCCTTTTTAGGATATGAAGAGGCGGCAAAGACCATGGACTGTGAAGTTATTTTTTATGAGATGAAAAAAGAGGAAAAATTCTGCCTGACCGAACGGATTCTTGATGCGTTAGACGAGAGCATTTCTCTGGTATTTCTGGCAAATCCAAATAATCCGGTCGGAAATCTGGTCGAGCCGGAACTGATTTTAGAAATTGCAGAAAAATGCAGACAATGTGACATTACACTGGTGCTGGATGAGTGTTTTATGGAACTGACCGGAAAAGAACAGAAATATTCCTTTTTAAGTCATTTAGAAGAATTTCCGAATGTGGTCGTGGTGCGTGCATTTACCAAATTATATGCGATTCCGGGGGTGCGGCTTGGGTATCTGGTCTGTGAACAGACTCTGGCGGAAAAGATCAGATTGCAGATGCCGGAGTGGAATCTTTCGGTATTCGCCCAAAGGGCAGGAGTCGCTGCAATCAAAGAGCAGGGATATGTTGCACGCGCTGTGGCTTGTATACAGACGCAAAGGCTGTTTTTGCGTGAAGAATTAAAGGCGGCAGGATGCATTGTGTATGATTCAGATGCAGATTATCTGTTGTTTTACAGTGAAAAAAAGCTGTATGAACTTTTTTTACAGCGTGGTATTTTGATTCGTGACTGTAGTAATTTCCGGGGACTCCAGAGCGGTTATTACCGGATCGCGGTAAAATCGGAAGAACAGAACCGGATATTTGCAGAGGTGCTGAGAGAGATCCATGGAAATGCGCAGGCAGTAGAATTTGTGCTGCCGGAAGAGATCGAGGGGCGCAGTTTTGCAATTATTACAAAAGAACTGGAAGAACGCGGTATTGTGATCCCGAAAGAGCAGGAGCCGGTGACAAAAAGAGTGATCCACACGAGTGCGGATTTCGGATATGCAGATACACTTACTTTTTCGGAGAATGCAGTGGAGATTGCAAAACACCTGATCCGCACAGGAGCGGACATCGTGACAGACACAAATATGGCGCTCTCCGGTGTCAACAAAAAAGTGCTTGAGGCACATGGTGGAATGACGCATTGTTTTATGGCGGACGAGGAGGTTGCAGGAGAGGCAAAAGAACGCAAGGTGACAAGGGCGGTCGTTTCCATGGAACATGCGGCAAAACTGGACAAGCCGGTCATATTTGCCATCGGCAACGCACCAACGGCACTGATCCGTTTGTATGAGCTGATTTGTGATGGAATTTACCGTCCTGCATTTATCATCGGAGTTCCGGTCGGATTCGTCAATGTGGAGGTGGCAAAGGAAATGATCCTGCACACAGATGTGCCATGTATCGTGAACCGGGGAAGAAAAGGAGGCAGCAATGTGGCTGCTGCGATCTGTAATGCACTTTTGTATGAAGTGCGGCGGGAGGATGCAGCGAAAAAGGTGGATTGATATTTACAAATGGAAATGGAGATACCTATGCGTTACGGATTTACGACCGGAAGCTGTGCGGCAGCGGCGGCAAAAGCGGCGGCATATATGCTGATCACCGGAAAAATAAAAAATGAGATAGAGATCGAGACGCCAAAAGGGATTCGGTATCATGCTGAAATCACGGATATCCGGCGAAGTGAAACTGCAGTGAGCTGTGCCGTGATCAAAGATGGCGGAGATGATCCTGACATTACGACGGGCGCACATATCGTGGCAGAGGTTTCAAGGATTGACGGCGGCATACAGCAAAAAGAACCGTCCGTGCATCGGCAAAAGAGTACGATGGATGGCAGCATGCAGCAAAAAGGGCAGTCCGCGCATTTACAGAGAATCGTAATCGACGGGGGATATGGTGTCGGACGTGTTACAAAACCGGGATTAGACCAGCCGGTCGGAAATGCAGCCATCAATCATGTGCCGCGTGAGATGATCGAAAAAGAGGTGCGGGAAGTCTGTGCGCTCACGGATGAAACGGCAGATCTTCTGGTGGAAATTTCCGTGCCGGAGGGGGAGACGCTTGCGGCACAGACGTTTAATCCGAGACTTGGCATCACAGGCGGAATCTCCATCCTTGGGACGAGCGGTATTGTGGAGCCGATGAGCAGCAGGGCACTGCTTGAAACAATCCGGGTAGAGTTAAATCAGAAGCGTGCCATGGGGTATTCCATTGTGGCAGTCTCACCGGGAAATTACGGACTGGATTATATGAAACGGACTTATGGTTATGATCTCGATAAGAGTGTAAAATGCAGTAATTTTATCGGAGATACGATCGATATGGCGGTGGAAAATGGATTTGAAGCCATGCTTCTGACCGGTCATATCGGCAAGCTGATAAAAGTCGCCGGCGGCATCATGAACACACACTCGCAGGAAGGAGACTGCCGGATGGAACTGATCACGTCATCTGCTCTGTCAGCGGGTGCCGATGCAGATACGGCACGTCAGATCCTTTCCTGCGTGACAACGGAAGAGGCGGTTAATGTGTTGAAAAAAGCCGGATTGTGCGAAAAGACGATGGAACTGATCATGCAAAAGATAATGTTTTACCTGAATAAAAGAGCCGCAGGGAAAATTGCGGTCGCGTGTATTTTGTATTCCAACGAGCACGGAGGACTTGGAGAGAGTGCAGGGGCGGCAGAGCTGCTTGCGAGACTGAAGGAGGAGAAAAGATGATTTATTTTGCAGGTGCCGGCTGTGGGGCGGCGGATCTGATCACGGTGCGTGGAATGAAACTGTTAGAAAAGGCGGATGTGGTGATCTATGCAGGATCACTGGTAAATCCGGAGCTGCTTTCCTATACCAAAGAGGCATGTGAGATATATAATAGTGCCACGATGACGTTAGAGGAAGTGATCGAAGTGATGAGAAAGGCAGAGTCGGAGAGCAAGATGGTAGTGCGCCTGCATACCGGGGAGCCAAGTCTTTACGGCGCAGTCAGGGAGCAGATGGACTGTCTCGATGAACTTGGAATTTCTTATGAGAGCTGTCCGGGAGTTTCCGCCTGCTTTGGTGCAGCTGCATCTCTGCAGATCGAATATACACTGCCGGAGGTCTCACAGAGCCTTATTATTACCCGCATGGCAGGAAAAACATCGGTGCCGGAAAAAGAGAGTATCGAGAGTTTTGCAGCACATCAGGCATCCATGGCGATCTACTTAAGTACCGGTATGTTAGAGGAACTTTCCAGACGTCTTGTGGCAGGTGGGTATACGAAAGACACCCCGGCAGCGTTAGTGTATAAGGCGAGCTGGCCGGAAGAAGAAGCATACCTGTGTACAGTGGAAACATTGCCGTTGGTTGCAAAGAAACATAATATTACGAAAACAGCACTGGTTCTGGTGGGAAATGTTCTTGCAAATAAACGCTGCGCGCGCTCAAAACTGTATGCGCCGGATTTTGAAACGGAATTCCGTAAAAAGAAGGAGTAACACATGCAGATCGATATCATGAGTTTTACCAGGCGCGGGATAGAACTCTCGGCAAAGATACGGGAATGTCTGTATTCGTGTGGGAAAGGGTACGAAGTGTGTCTGTATACAAAGTATGGCAGATATCAGGAAATATCAGATGCAGAGATACAGACTGAGTGGATCCGGGAACACAATCGTGCCAATGGCAAAAATCCGGTTTATGTCAAAGAAAGCATCTACGACTGGATGCGCGCGCGTTTCGAACAAAACAGAAATGGGAAAAAGACAGCAGTCATCTGGATCGGCGCATGCGGAATCGCGGTGCGCGCCATGGCACCTTCTCTGCGTGATAAACTGACAGACATCCCGGTTCTGGTGGTGGACGAGGCGGGACAGTTTGTTATCCCGGTTTTGTCCGGACATTATGGCGGAGCAAATGAACTTGCAGGACTGCTTGCAAAACGGATCGGTGCAGTGCCTGTCATAACAACGGCAACCGATGTCAATCATGCGTTTGCCGTGGATGTTTTTGCGAAAGAAAATGGACTTTTCATACAGAATAAAGAGAAAATTGCAGGAATTTCGTCGAAAATTCTCGATGGAAAGAAGATTATGATAATGACAGGCGGGCGGGTGGAAGGAGAGATACCAAAATCGGTACTGATATCTGACATAACAACATGTGAAGAAAATCCGCCACAAAAGTGGTCGGTGAAAAAAGAACAGGACCATATATCTATGCCGGATGTTGTGATTTCTGCAAGGTATCCGGTAAAAAATATTCCAAAGAGTCAGGTCATAGATGAACAGGTGGATGTTAAAACGCATACAGATCCGCTCTGGCTGATCCCCCGCACCATCATCCTTGGCATGGGCTGTAAAAAGGGAAAATCCTGTGAGGAGATCGGGCAGTTTGTCTTAGAGACATTAGAACAGGAACAGATATCCATACAGGCAGTTACAGCGCTTGCCACGATCGATCTGAAAAAAGAAGAACCGGGATTTTTAGAATTTGTAAAAAAATATGGGCTGGACTTTCTGACGTATCCGAAAGAAGTCTTAAAAGAAGTGCCGGGAACCTTCAGCGGTTCGGCATTTGTGTCACAGACAGTCGGCGTGGACAATGTGTGTGAACGCGCAGCGCTTGCAGCATGCAGGAAAGAAGACAAAGAGAAAATAAAGCAGCCTGGATGTGGCAGTGAGGGAAAAGAAAAATCGTATATGCAGCAAAATTGTGACAGCAGGGAAAATCAGAAAAAAATGTTAGTACAGGGCAGGTTACTGCTCAAAAAGAAGGCAAAAGACGGAATGACGCTTGCGATAGCTGAGCGGGAATGGAGTGTAAGATTTGATGAAACATAAAATATATATTGTGGGAATGGGACCGGGAGAAGAAGCAATGATGACGATGCAGGCGTATGATACACTGCTGGCATGCGATACGATCATCGGCTATCAGGTTTATTTAAAACTGTTAGGCGAAGCATTTGCGGAAAAAGAGCAGCTTTCTACACCGATGAAGCAGGAGCGGGAGCGCTGCATCCTCTGTTTTGAGAAGGCGAGGGAAGGGAAAAAAGTTTCCCTGATCTGCAGTGGGGATGCGGGAGTCTATGGAATGGCATCTTTGATGTATGAGATCGGGGAAAGTTACCCGGACTGTGAACTTAGTGTCGTGCCGGGCGTCACCGCTGCACTTAGTGGAGCAGCGTGCCTTGGAGCACCATTAAACCATGATTTCTGCGTAATCAGCTTAAGTGACTTACTGACGCCGTGGGAAAAAATAGAAAAACGTTTAAGAGCGGCGGCGGATGGGGATTTTGCGATTGCGATCTACAACCCGTCCAGCAGAAAACGTGCGGACTATCTGATGCGTGCCTGTGATATTCTGTTAGAGACAGTTGAGGAGACACGCCCGTGCGGATATGTGGAAAATATCGGAAGAGATGAGTCAAAAATGGAACTTTGCACGTTAAAAGAATTGCGGGACCGTCAGGTCAACATGTTTACGACCGTGTTTATCGGTAATTCAGAGACAAAGATCATAGACGGACATCTCGTCACTAAAAGAGGATATCATATATGAAACGGATATTGATTTTTTCCGGCACCACAGAGGGCAGACAGTTAGCGGATATCTTAGATGCATCCGGGATCTGCGCGGATGTCTGTGTCGCCACGGAATATGGGCATGAGGTCATGACCGAGGGGCAGTACCGGAATATTTACACCGGAAGACTTACGGAAGAAGAAATGAAAGAATTCATGCAAAAGGGAGACTATGCTGCAATCGTTGATGCAACGCATCCCTATGCGGTCGTGGTTTCTTCTAATATCAGGCAGGCGTCCGCACAGGCAGGACTTCCGTATTATCGTCTGCGGCGGACACTGCAGTCGGCCGGAGATGACAGCGATGTAATTTATGTAAAGTCACAGCAGGAATGTGTCCGCGCGTTAGAGCAGACCAGTGGCAATATTCTTCTTACAACGGGAAGTAAGGAACTGCACTGTTACTGCGAAAATGAGGCATTGAGGGAGCGGCTGTTTGTCCGTGTCCTGCCAGGGACAGAGAGCATAGAGATCTGTCATAAAAACGGCATTTTAGGGAGACAGATCATTGCCATGCAGGGCCCGTTTTCCGAGGAAATGAACCTTGCACTTCTCCATCAGTATCAGATCCGTTATATGGTCACAAAAGAGAGCGGTGCGTCCGGTGGATTTTCAGAGAAGATCAGTGCCGCGAAAAAGGCAGGGGTATCGGTATTTGTGATTGAAAACCCGGAGGCGGAGAACGGGGAGCAAAAGGAAAACTTAGAGGAAATTCTTCAGAAAATAGAACGTTTGACCGGTAAACACATCCGAAGAAAACAGATGCAGGTATCTCTTGTCGGGATCGGCATGGGGAATACAAAACTGATCACAGAGGAAGCGGCGGAGCGTATAAAAGGCGCAGATCTGTTATTCGGGGCAAAAAGACTGCTGGATGCGGTGCCGGCGCAATGGAATGTAGCTGCGGAACGACTGCCGTATTATCTGGCAAAAGACATTCTTCCATGCCTTGATGATGCAGGTGAAAAAAGTGGGAAAGCCATTTTCCATGCAGTCATTTTATTTTCCGGCGATACCGGATTCTACAGCGGTGCAGAAAAAATGGTGCAGGCATTGCAGGGCAGGGAGAACACGGAGGTGTCCGTCTGTCCTGGGATTTCCTCGGTTTCTTATCTGGCTGCGCGCAGTGGTAACAGCTGGCAGGATGCTAAAATCGTCAGCCTGCATGGGACAGACCAGATGGAGCGTTTGATAAAAACGGCAGGGATGAGAGAAAAAGTGTTTGTTATTACATCCGGTGTTTCGGACGTCCGCGAAATCGGGAAGCGGCTGATCGAATGTGGATTAAAAGAGACGACTGTGACGGTCGGATATGCGCTGTCCTATCCGGCGGAACAGATAAAAACATTGTCCCCGGAAGAATGTATGCAGCTTACCGACGAGGGACTTTATACCTGTCTGATCCAGAATCAGGGGATTTCGGGAGAAAAAAAGAATTCTGATCCAAAATTCCTGACACATGGTCTGCCGGATGACGCATTTTGCCGGGATAAGGTGCCGATGACAAAGGAGGAAGTCCGGGAGACGGCAATCTGTAAAATGCACCTGACACCCGACGCGGTGGTTTATGATGTCGGAAGCGGGACAGGCTCGATCGCGGTCGAGATGGCAAGGCTGTCAGAAAATCTTACCGTCTATGCCATCGAACGAAAACCGGAGGCTGTTGCACTGATCGAAAAGAACTGCACAAAGTATGGACTTGCCAATGTAAAAGTGATCTGTGGGGAGGCACCCGGGGCACTTACAGGGCTTCCGGTTCCAACTCATGCATTTATCGGTGGAAGCAATGGCAGTTTAAAGGAGATATTAACGGATTTATACCGGAAAAATCCGCGTATGCGTGTGGTAGTGACGGCAATTACGTTAGAGACGGTTGGGGCTGTTTCTTCTATATTAAATGAGTTTCCGGTGGAACAGGAAGAAATCATCCAGATGTCAGTCAGCCGTGCGAAAAAGGCGGGACGTTACCATCTGATGCAGGCGGAAAATCCGGTGTTTATCCTGTCGTTTTATTTTGCAGGAGGGACGGAGTCATGAGGACACCAAGAATACTGATTGGCGCGACAGGAAGTGGAAGCGGAAAGACTACGATCACCTGTGCACTGCTTGAAATATTAAAAAGACAAGGGAAAAAAGTACAGGCATTTAAGTGTGGACCAGATTATATCGATCCGATGTTTCACCGCACGGTACTTGGAATACCATCGAAAAATCTGGATACGTTTTTTACCGGGGAGAAAATGACGGCAGAACTGTTTATGGAGTCTGCAGTAAATGCAGATATCTCTGTGATGGAAGGCGTAATGGGACTGTATGACGGGTTAGGCGGGATCCGGAAAGAAGGATCTGCCTATGACCTTGCGACGGTGACAGACACGCCGGTCATTTTAGTCATCGATGCGCACGGAATGGGGAGGAGCATTCTTCCGCTGATCGCCGGTTTTCTTTCCTATGATACGATTCATCTGATCCGTGGAATTATTTTAAACCGCACCTCCGGCGCATTTTTTGAGACGATACGGCCGGAGATCGAGAAGAGTTTTCCGGTAGAAGTTCTTGGATATTTTCCAAACCAGAAGGAGATTCTTTTAGAGAGCAGACATTTGGGACTTAAACGCCCGGAAGAAGTAGAAAAGATGGCGGAACTGCTGGCAAAAACGGCGGATATGTTAGAAAAGACCGTCGATATAGACAGGCTTTTCGCAATCGCGGAGGGGGCATCAGAACTGCCGGAAGGCAGCACATTAGAAAAAGACAGTTACGGTAAGCAGAAAGTACATTTGCAAAAAAGCGGAAAAAGACCCGTGATTGCCGTGGCACGCGATGAAGCGTTCTGTTTTTATTATGAGGACAACTTAAAGGCACTTGAAAAAGCCGGCGCAGAGATTGTATTTTTTTCACCGCTTCATGATGGAAGTGTGCCAAAAGAAGCGGACGGTCTATTGCTTCCGGGAGGGTACCCTGAACTCTATGCGAAAGAATTATCTGAAAATAAGACGATGCTTGCGGATATCAGGGAAAAGGCGGAACTCGCGATGCCGATCGTTGCTGAGTGTGGCGGATTTATGTATCTGCATCAGACGATGGAAGATACAGAGCATCATGTTTATGAGATGGCAGGCGTTGTGCCGGGAGACTGCTTTTACACAGGGAAACTGGTTCGTTTCGGGTACATCGAACTTACGGAAAAAGAATCAAACTTTCTGCCGGAAAATGGCAGCATAAAAGGGCATGAATTTCATTATTTCGACAGCACCGCAAACGGTGATGACTGTGTGGCATTAAAACCGGTAAGTGGGAAAAAATATGACTGTGTTTTTGATAAAAATTCATGCTTTGTGGGATTTCCGCATCTTTATTATCCATCTGCGCCGCAATTTGCGGAAAATTTTGTGAAAAAAGCAAAAAATTATGCGGACAGGTCAGAAGTAAATAGCTAAGGAAGCATTTTAATGCAGCAGGATAAATAAATCGTTGTGAAATACAAAAAATATGAAGTGAAAACACAGGAACAGAATTTAAGTAAAAACAGGGGAATACAACCGTGAAAAATACAGAAAAAACAGGGATACTCTACGGAATCGGCGTCGGACCTGGTGACCCGGAGCTGGTCACATTAAAAGCGGTACGGATCGTTGGAGAGTGCGATACCGTGATACTCCCGGCAAAAAGCAAAGAGGACTGCATCGCCTACGGAATCATGAAAGAGGCATGTGGGAAAATTGCAG
>OIFE01000383.1_pt1 | contig 38338 bp, 33 predicted proteins | sample 1581921 | NCBI WGS metagenome assembly OIFE01 (sample SAMN04414075, study PRJEB24778) | human gut metagenome | material: faecal | host: Homo sapiens | reverse complement strand
GTAGCTTATATTTGTCGTCCGTTCGTCACCAACTAATATTCAATTAAACAACAATTTTCTTTTTCTTCCTGATAATCACTATTCCTGCCAAAACAATGATAATGGCAGCAGCACCAATGACATAATATATTTTCACATCTGTCTTTTTATGTATAACTGCAAAATCTGCCTGATAAGGTATCTCTGCTGTTATATAGCTTCCATTTTTATTAGTATCTGCTTTTACCCACGCATTGTTATCTTTGTCCCTATACCACACCTCGTTACTTCCTGAAGTATCTGTTATATAGAAATGACCTATAACTGTATTTACCGCTTTGTTATGTGAGCCCTGTAGCTGCCATGAATAAGCATACTCTACATTTCCATGTAACCCGCTGATATCACATTGTCCCATAACCATCTCATCATCCCCATAGAATCTGCCTTCCACAAGGAACAACGATTTATTATTACTGCTCTTTATATTTCCAGCTATACTTTCTACCCAATAATGATATTCAACCTCTATCACTTTGTTATGTGTTATTGGTGTCTGTATAGCATCCGATGGCCACTGTGCATAACAGCCATCCTTTGCCGGAATGTAAGGAAAATCTTTCTCTCTAAGACTTGAATTATATGGTATTTTTTTACTTCCAAGTACTTTAGAGTCTGCTTTAAATGTAATAACTACCTGATTAAAACCTTCTGGAATAGCTTCTAATGACATAATATACTCATATGTTACCTGTTCTGCTTTCCCCCTATAGCTTATATTATCTATTCCACCATATTTATCATTGACAAACAGGTTATCCGCTAATTCTCCACCCGAATTATTAATTCCAAGAACGCTTCCCTTTGCTTCACCATCGCAGGTTATATCCGGTATAGTAATACAATTCTTAACTGTATATCCAAGTCCGCTTATGCCTCCAGCATAATTAGCAGCTTCAACATTACACAGACTATAACTATCTGATATGCTGCTTTCACTCTTTCCTGCGATACCTCCTGCATAATCGCCGGTTTCTGACTTTACATCCCCATAACCCTCGCATCCATACACGAGGCCAAGCTCCTGAAGTCCCGTTATACCACCAGCACAATTTTTCTTAACGGTTATATCAGCATAATTAATGCAATTCATAACAACAACATTTACAGTTGTGCGAAGTTTTACATTCGTTGCAGAACTAAGATCAAGGTCATACTCTGGATTCACGTCATATTCTATATTCATAGTTCCTGCAACTCCACCAGCATTTATATCGCCGTTAATATCACCACGATTAACACATTCGAATACTACACCATTAGCTGACTTAGCATTATCTGCTGCTGATATATCTTCTATATGGTCTTCTTTATCTATCAAAGTATTAATAGTATCACTTGTGATATCTCCTATACTATTTATCTGAGCAGATATTCCATCAATACTGTCCGCTATTATATTCATCTGATTCTGTATGGAGTCAGCTATTCCATTAATATCTGACTGTGCATCTTCTTTGCTAAGCTGATCTGATACTTTTTTTATAAAATCCTCTATACTGTCTGTAGTATCTGTCATGGAATTTACAAGATTAGTCATATTAGCTCTTATTATTTTCCATTGTTCATTAATATCATCTTTCTGCTTATCTGACAGGATTATATCATCACCCTGGATTTCTGATATTTTATCCAACGCAGCATTGATATTATCAATATACTTATCTGCATCCGGACTACTCTTTTCAATAGTATCCGATACATCTTTTATAGATTCTGCAAAAATCTCTGAATTCTCTTTATATTTCTCAGTAAGACTTTCTACATATCCAGATACCTCAGCAGATGTATCTCCTATCGAGGATGACAAACCACTCATAATATTACCAATAGAATCAACTGATTCACTAAGCTGGTTTACACGGTCATTTAGATACTCCGATTCAATATAGGGCTGAGCTTGTCCAACAATTCCGCCTACATCTTTTCTTCCATATACACTTCCCTCATTAGTACAATTATATACCTTACCTTTCTGATTTCCCACTATGCCACCGGCATTGTAACCCGTATGGCTATATCCCACTGCACCATAATTAGTACTATCTGATATTACTCCGGTAGAATAACCAGCTATTCCTCCCATGTCATTACGATCCACAACATGCTGTGTAATATTAAGAGTTCCTACATCTACGCCATCTATGTCAAAGGAAGAATTAAGCTCATTGGTATTAACCTTACTTCTGGATATACATCCACTTATTATTCCCTGATTATTTCCTGCTATTCCTCCTGTCTGATTAGTCGCACTAATATCAGCATCACTATTACAGTTAATCAGCCTGGCTCCAGCTTTATTGACACCTGCTATTCCTCCGGCTGCTGTTCCACCACTCAGCTTACCAACATATGAACAGTTACTTATCGTTCCATAATTGACACCTGCTATTCCTCCTATATTCTTCTGTGAACCCCTAGCTGTTATTGTTCCTGACACGCTAAGATTATACACATATGCATCTTCACCTAAATATCTGAAGAAACCATAATCAGAGCCTATATATTCCTTATTCAGGTTTCTTATAGTATGATTCCCACCATCAAAGGTTCCATTAAAATATGCTATTCCTTCAAATCCATCTTTTGTAATACTTATATCTGATGTAAGCTTAACCTTCCTGCCAAAACTATAACTATCATTTCTGCAGCTATTAGCAAAGCTTATTAATTCGTCTTCATTAGATATTTCTATTATATCTGTGTCTGCAGCCTCAGCCGTAAAAGACTGTGACATAAAGCCTCCTATTGTGCTTATGACAAGCAGCAGCGCAAGGCTTAGGGATATTATTTTAGCTTTACATTTTCTGTTATACATTACTGCTCATCTCCTTTATCAATATCATCTGCCCCATCCTTGCACAAATGTTCATTATCATCACCTATAACTTCATCTGCTGCTTTGATGTCTTCTATCTGTCCCTGTCTTCCTGGCAGTACGGAATCCACCAAAACATTCATATGACCATCAAATACTCCTTGAATATCAGCATCTATCTCTCCCTGTACATACCCCTTAACATGTCCTGATACTTTAACTTTTCCAGCAATTTCCCTTGACGGTCTTGAAATATTCATCGCAAGTGCTGTCTTTTCTATTATTATATCTCCCATAAGAAGAATCTGTGGCAATACAAATAATACCAGAATAATAGATATCAGAGTTCCCCTTCCTAAAGCAACACCTATTGATGCAACTGTTGCATCTGATGCTATCTCTCCTATAAGAAAGCCTGCACAGGTAAGAATAGAACCTGATGTAAATATTGTAGGAAATGACTGGTTAAGTGTCTCTATCATTGCCTCTTTTAGCTCATACTCTTTCTTTAACTGCAGATATCTGTTAGATATAACTATCGCATAATCAATAGTTGCACCCATCTGAATAGCTGAAACAATTAAATACGCAATAAAGAATACTGTCTGTCCGGTCAATGACGGTACTGCAAAGTTAACCCATATACTTCCCTGTATAGTAAGTACAAGCAATACTGGAAGTCCTGCTGACTGGAATGTAAAGAACAGTATTATCATAACAAAAAGTGCTGTCAGAACACTTATTACTATATTATCCGAAGCAAATGATGATTCAAGGTCGTGATTACTTGTTGAATTACCTACAAGTACTACATCATCCTCATAATATTTTGCTGCAATCTGCCTTATTTCTTCAAGTGCTGCATATGTTTCATCCCCCTCAACAGGCAGATCTATGTTAAGTACAAAACGTGAATAATCTGTTCCCTGTAACTGTAGCTGTGCATCGTGGAGTGTATCATATAATGTATTAAGCTTATCATCCAGAGAACTGTCAAGTGTCACATACCCCTGCTGATACTGGTCATACAGAAACAAAAACATATCTATAATTGGCACATCATATTCATCTATTCCTGTAAATACCGGTCCGTATTGCTTCTGATTATACGCATATGCCATATATAATACATCTACAACCTCAGTATCTATGTCTGTAAGCTCTGCAAACTGGCGCGGACTAAGCTTATCCGTAAGTACATAATCATCATTGATTGACACATTAGAAAGTCCAAGAACCGAAGTAACATAATCAAGCTTTTCTATCTGCTGTAACACCGCTTTTTCTGAATCATAGTTTCCCTTAGGAACCATAACGACAAGCTGGTTACTTGCACCAAATGTATCCTCTATACGCTCCTCTGCTATCTTTGATTCGCTCTTTTTAGCACTTACTATTGAACTTGTGTCATATATATACTGACAACGATTTGATAATATTGCTACAAATATAAGAAATATTACAAATAGTGGCGGTATTATATATTTTGTTTTATTAGCAAATTTACCAACAATGGTTATCTTTGGTACATAGCACTTATGATGTGTCTTATCTATTCCCTTAGCAAATATAAGAAGTACTCCAGGCATTAAGAAGAATACTGAAATAAGACTTAATATAATTGCCTTAACAAGAATAATACCCATATCATAACCTAGTCTGAACTGCATAAACATCATCGCAACCATACCTGATATAGTTGTAAGTGATGACGAGCTTATCTCAGGTATCGCTTTGGATAGTGCTACCTTTACTGCCTCTTCTGCATCAAGTGTTTCGTGCTCCTCCATGAATCTGTCACACAGAATAATTGCATAATCAATAGCTAAGGCAAGCTGCAACACAACTGCTATTGAATTCGTTATAGACGATATTGTACCAAACCAGTAGTTGGTTCCCATATTAAGAATAGCTGCAACTCCAAATGTTATGAGAAGTACAGGTATCTGAAGGTATGCCTTTGTCGAAAGCATAAGCACCACTACTATAATAATGACAGCGAGCACTAATATTATGTTCATATCCTTTGCCAATGCTTCAGAACTGCTCTCCTCTGCCCCAACCTCAGTTGAAACATATGTATCATACTCTGACAACAAGTTCTTTATACCTTGCAGAGCCTGTTTACTAATTTCATCATCCTCTGTCCCATCGAAGGTAATACTAAACATTGCATCAGTCCCTTTATAGTGGTCTTTGGAATCATCGAAGCTGACTTCCTTTACCCCATTAACCTGCTCTATGTCTTCTACAAGCGAAGCAGCTTCCTGATAAGTCACATTAGTAAGCATAACCTTGGCACTACCATATGTCGTAAACTGCTCATCCATAATTGATAATCCCTGTCTGGTCTCACTATCTGCCGGCAGATAAGATGTTATATCCTGATTTACCTGAACCTTATTTATACATAAAACACTATAAATAATAGCCAGAACAAAGAGTATTTCTATTGCCTTGCGTTTGTTAACTATAAACGTCGCAACAGTCAGCCAGAAATTCCCCTTTTTCTTTTCTTCTTTCTCTTTCATGCTAATCCTCATTTCTGTGCAGGTCTTTATGCACATATATTGTTTATCGACATTATGTTGATTATTTCTGTTAAATCATTATAATTATAGTAACCGATTTGCTCAATAAACATTTTTCATCAAAATGTCTATTAATAGACATTTTGTTTAATAATGTTTATTAATTAAGAAATATTTAATATACTTATAAAGGAATAACTATTATGATTAATAATAATAAAAAGGACCGCCGTATAGAAAAAACTGAGTATGTTCTTGTTAACAGCCTTGCTGCACTTATGCATTCAAAGAATATAAAAGATATTTCAGTCAAAGAGCTATGCGAATATGCTAATGTTAACAGAGGCACCTTCTATCTGCATTACAACGATATTTATGATATGCTTGACACTATCGAAAATACATTGATAATCCATCTGGAAAACATTTTTCTTAAATATGATAATATCAATGCCGAAAACTTCCCATATCCGGTTTTTCATGATATATTCCAGCTGATTGACAGCAGCTCTGACCTTATCCTTGCACTAATCGGACCGAATGGTGATATATCATTTATTATGAAGATACGTGAACTATTTCATCATAAATGTATTGAAAACTGGTTATCTTCACATACTCCGAAACTTCTTGCAAACTATGATTATTTCAGTAATTTTCTAGTATACGGCTGTGTCGGACTTATTGAAAACTGGATTGTAACCGGCAAAAAAGAAACTCCTGAGGAGATATCTGCTCTGGTCACAAAGCTTGTCTCAACAGGAGTCACTTCACTTTTATAGTATTCATCAGCTGATTGCCATACAATCATTATTGTGGATAATTAAGTCTCTCAGGAACCGGATTATCAAGCACCTCTTCCTTGAACTTCTTCATATATAACTTGGCAAGTGTAAGGTTATTATCAAGATAGTTACCACAATCTCTTGGTGAATAACCTGGAATCTCGCCTTCATAAGAAAGTACATATTCTGCACCTTCTCTAAGCACCTCAAGTATATCCTCTGACTTAAGGTCACCTGCAAATATCACATAAAACCCTGTACGGCATCCCATAGGTCCAAAATATATAGTTTTATCTGCCCATTCTTTATTATTTCTTAAAAATGTAGCCATAAGGTGTTCTATTGAATGTATGCCTGCTGTATCCATAGGTGCTTCTACATTCGGTCTTGTAAATCTTAAATCAAACGTTGTAAGCACAACATCTCCCTGATAATCTTTTCTTGATACATATACACCTGCTAAAAGATCGAGATGATTAACTGTAAAACTTGCTATTTTATTCATAATTGTTTTAATACTTCCTTTCCATTATATACACCATTCTTCTGTTTTCGCTTGTCACTCTTATAACAAGACATTTTATTCCCATTATAAATTTTGTCAATGTAGAATAACCATATTCTCTTACCTTAAAGTCCGGATAGTTGATGTGTATCTTCTGTCCAAGTGCTCCAAGCTCAACTCCGTTATCACTTGACTTAACATAATTAACAGCATATTCTGTAACCTTTTCCTTCATGTTCTTATCTTCTTTAAGCCGTACAAGAACTGTGTTGTTAAACTTCTTAAGCTCAAGGCTGTTCATCTCTTCAAGAAATGTAGACAATGAACTGTAACCGTAGTTTCTCACATCAAAATCAGAATATTTCTTCTGAAGTCTGCTTCCTATCTCTCCAAGCCCGGTCTGCTTACCCTTATTATCATTTTCCTGAATTATCTCTATAATAGCATTTTCTATCTTTGATTGCTTTATAATATTACTACTTGCTTTTTTCTTAACATGCTTACTATCCGGCTCATCTTCATGCGCCTGTTCTCTTAAAAGTTCAAGATCTGTAAACACTGAACATGCTGCCCTGAACGAACGTGGTGTTTTATTCTCTCCCATACCTATAACATCCATTCCTGATTCTCTTAGGCGGCTTGCAAGTCTTGTAAAATCACCATCCGAAGAAACTATACAAAAGCCATCTACATTATTCGTATAAAGAATATCCATGGCATCTATTATAAGTGTAGAATCTGTTGCATTTTTTCCAACTGTATTGCGGAACTGCTGGATAGGCGTTATGGAATTCTCCATCAGTTCCTTCTTCCATTTGTTAGCCTGCGTACTTGTCCAGTCTCCATATATTCTCTTATATGTTATAACGCCATATTTAGTCATCTCATCCAATATATCTGATATATACTTTGAAGAAATATTATCTGAATCTATAAGCACTGCATATCTTTTATCTTCCAATTATTTTCACCTCTTTCTTCTTTTTCCTATTTTCTCTTTTTCTCTTTATTTTTTGAAAAAATCAGACATTACACTTACATCTGATGTCTTACTACTTTATATTCATCATTGCTCTGGTAGTACGGACATTCTCTGTATTCTGATGTTAACAATCTGGCATAGTCATCCTCATCCATATCTACATCGCATACATATTCTTCCATTTCCTCATCATATACCATATTATTACAATAATCACAGTTATAACGTGCTACTGCCATATTTATCTTCCTCTCCTGTCATTGTATTTAACAGCTTATTTTAATTTATTCTATTCATCGCCTGCGGCATGCTTATTATTCTCATAAGTATCTAGAAAGCTGTGTTTTTCTCCGTGCTGCTTATATGCAATAACGGTATCCAGATTAACATTTTCAACACTTCTGAATATATTTTTCTCTATATATGGACTTACCTTCGTTAAATCCCTGATAAGCTGTTTTATCTCAGCCCTCTTAGAGCCCTTTCCAGTTCCTCCACATGAGGCGCAGCCTTCTGTAAAACGGCATGCACATTGTATAAACTGAAGCTTATTATAGTCCTTCCAGTGAATAATATCTGCCTCCCTTATAAGATACATAGGTCTTATAAGCTCCATTCCCTCAAAGTTCGTGCTATGAAGCTTTGGCATCATAGTCTGTATCTGTGCTCCATATAACATTCCCATAAGAATAGTTTCTATAACATCATCATAATGATGCCCAAGTGCTATTTTATTGCATCCAAGCTCTTTTGCTTTGCTGTAAAGATATCCTCTCCGCATTCTTGCACATAGATAACATGGAGATTCAGTTATATCAACTACCGTATCAAATATCTCTGTTTTAAACACTGTTACAGGTATGTCTAAAATCTTTGCATTGTTTAATATAACATTATAATTAAGTTCATTATATCCTGGATTCATAACAAGAAAAACAAGGTCAAAGTTATTCTTTCCATGTCTTTTAAGTTCCTGAAAGAGCTTCGCCATAAGCATAGAATCCTTACCACCTGATATACAGACTGCTATCTTATCTCCATCCTGTATAAGATCATATTCGTTAAGTGCCTGCGTGAACTTTCTCCATATAGGCTTCCTGAACTTCTTTACTATGCTTCTTTCTATCTCTTTAACATGGTCTTTTACTTCATTGACGTTTTCATTCTCATCCTCTTTTATATATTCTGTGAACTTCCACTTAAGATATGCCACAAATCCACCATCTATGCTATATGCCTCATACCCCATCTGTTCAAGTGTATCTTCAAGTTCTTCACTTTTCTGTCCTGAATAACATAACAGATATATAGGAACTTTCTTTGAGTATGTGTTAAGAAACTTCTCTCTTCCACTTATATTATCCATCTTGAGGTCATTCATCATATCTTCCCAGAAATACTGGACAGCTGAATCCATAGTTTCCTTATCATATTCTTCTTTATCTCTTATATCAATAATAACTTTATCTCTTTTATCATCATAAAGCTGTTGTACTGTTCTCATTGTAGTTTATAGTCCCCATTTCTTATAGTACATCGTTATTTTGCGTTTTATATCATATTAACATATTTCTTGCACCGATTCTATATTTTTAGTGTTATTGCACCTATATTATTACACCTACATTACATCAGTTTCATACATTTATAATGTTTCAAATGCATCACAAAATATAAAAAGCCTCTGGTCAGACCTTGATATAATCCAGATCTGACCAGAGGGCAGCTTTATCTTTACCTGATAAATTCATAATATTTATTATAAGCAGTTCTTTTCTATCTGCTGATTTTACAATATACTTCTAACGGCACATCCCATCTGCTTTACCTTGTCCTTCTGCTCCTTACTGAAGTCCACCCATATGCGCTGCATGGCATAATATCTTCTGTCATACATATTAAGATACATGGAAGGCCTGCAGTTATATAAGTTATACATGCGGACAAGAGCCTCAGCATCTGGATATTCCTGCTCCTTTTCATATTTACGATATTTTTTCCTTGGCAGACAAAGTTTTTCGGACATAGTATCCTGCGAATAATGTAAAACTGTTCTTACATATTCCAGCATTGAAAATCCATCCCACTGCTTTAACATATAATCAAGCAGCACATCATCATCGGTTACATTTTTTCCTCTTAATATATCATTATTACGGTAATGCATTATACTTTCAGCAATAATTTTCATAGCAAAAGGCTTACTGCTATCATCATATTCATTCATAATAATATCAAGATCTTCCGTATGCACATCATTCTTACTTCCACACACCAGCTCATCTATGTCTGCACCCAGCTCCTGCAATGCTTTTATATTTTTAAAAGATATAATAATATGCCCATTTTCACGCTTTGAATAATCATCCTGGGATATACCAAGCCTCTTCCCCATTTCAGTCTGATTAAATCCGAGCTTTTTTCTATAATTTTTCATTCTTTCACATAAATCTTCATAATGCATGCTGTCCATTTACTTTATCCTCATAGTAAATTACAGTCCACATAACTGCAGACTTTAATTCCATTTTTTTCCAACATTTCTTATGAAAATTTTATTATATTACCAAATATCCCAAATAGGTCAATAATTGCATAACTCTATCTGTTTTTAACTTTTTTATTATTGATATCAGCTATTCTCTCTAATTTGATATAAATTTAACTAGAAAATTTGACGATATAATTATATAATAAGAAAGAGTTTAATTTATTTAACTTAATTCATTGGATTATAGCAGTATTTATATTGATAAGCATTAATACTACTGGCATTTCACTTTACCAATATATGATATTTTAGAGGTGTTTTTTTCTACTGATATATTTTGATGATATTATGAGCGCAGGTATTCTAATGCCTGCATCATATTATTTTACAATAAATAATACAACTGGAGGTGTTGTTTTATGAAAATACAAGATTTCTGTGATATGAATAAGTTCGAACAGATTATGTCTAACTGGGCTAAAAGTACAGGACTCGCTACAGTAGCTGTCGGATCTGATGGTAAATATATAAGCGACTGCTATAACTTCACTGAGTTCTGTATAGACCTGACGAGAGGTTGTCCAGAAGGCAAAAAGCGATGTGAAAAGTGTGACCGTGAAGGACATGGTGTATATCCTTGCCATGCCGGACTTGTTGATTTTGGTATTCCTATAACACTGGATGATGGTACAGTACTTGGAAGCATAATAGGCGGCCAGGTTCTCCCTGAACATCCTGATGAAAATAAGTTCCGTGCTACTGCAAGAGAGCTTGGAATTGATGAAGATAAATATATAGCTGCACTCCAAAAGGTTAATGTAAAGACGAGTGAAGAAATCCACGCATCTGCTGACCTTCTTGGTGATGTTATCAATATGTTTGTGCGTGCAAGCTATACTTCATACCAGAATTCACATATTCTTTCTGAATTAAAGACCGGCATAAGCAATGCTGCCGAACAGCTGCAGACTGCCAATGATAAAGTAAAACAGATTGATGGTTTTAGTAAACGTCAGAATATACTCGCTCTTAACGCATCTATTGAAGCTGCAAGAGCTGGCGATACCGGAAGAGGTTTCGCTGTTGTTGCTGTTGAAGTCCAGAAGCTTGCAAAAGGTATGGGCGAGGCAAGCGATGATATCAAAAAAGCTATTAACGAAGTCACACAGACTATTACCTCTCTGGATAAAGAATAAAAAATATAGTGATGTCAACCTACGTTGACATCACTATATTTTTTATCTGTCAGTACTCTCAACTTCGCCTGTGAATCCTGCCTGTTCTATCATCTTAATTGTATCATCTATTCCCTGTCCACCTGCTGTAAGGTATCCTGATGCGAATATTGAATCAACCACCTTAAACAATGTTGGTTCTATACCCTTAAAGTATACCTCTCTTCCTGCTGCACATCTTATATCTGACTTAGGTACCATAAGTCTTGCAAGACATAGAACTTTCAGACAGTACTCCTGAGTAAGTCCTGATATATCCCTGTCTGCAAGTCTTGTTCCCTTTATGGGGAGAAGAAAATTAATAGGAACTGATTCTGGATTGATTTCTCTGATATCCATAAGCATGTCCACAACATCACTCTTACTTTCACCCATGCCTATTATTCCACCACAACACATTTCAAAGCCAATATTTTTTAACATATGTATGTTTTTAATCCTTTGATCATATGTATGTGTTGTACATATATTAGGATAAAATGAACGGCTGCTGTTAAGATTGTGGTTAATTCTGTTAAGTCCGGCTTCTTTAAGCATCCTTGCCTGTTTTTCTGTAAGAAAACCTATAGAACAACATATCTGGGTATCATTCTTCTTCATTTTACGGATTCTTTCTGCAAGATCTTCTATTTCAGCATCTGTAAAGCTTATTCCACTTAGTCCTATGCAATGTCTTGCAAGATGTTTTTCATCTACTAGATCATTATCACCATAAAGCTTCTCATCTGATACTCTTCTATACTTTTCTATATCCGCATGTGATTCACATGACTGCGCACAATAGGCACAATTCTGTGAACAATTGCCACTTCTTACATTGGTTAAAAGCTGTATGCTTACTTTCTTTCCTTTGTACTTTAACCTCAATCCATATGCCGTGCTTATAAGCTTATCAAGCTTATCATCCGGCAGATTAAGTATATCAAGAGCCTCTTCCTTCGTTAATATATGCTCTTCGTTCCAATTATCCAACATTTGTTCAATAGCTGTTTCTGACATAATACTTATACTCTCCCTTGTTGTCATAAAATACGCTTATATAAAGCGCTTATATGCTAATAAGTATAAAAGTATGAAAGCTTATTGTCAACTGCCTGGTATTGTAAGTTGACATTTTACACTGTAATCTGATACGAATATGACATCTTTGGTTCTTTCTTCTTAGCTGAAAGATATGTAATAATGTCCTTTCTTGTTATAATACCTATGAATATGCCTCTGTCATCTGTAACTGGAACAAAGTTCTGGTTGGTAATTTTCTCGAAAAGTTCCTCCATAGATGTGTCTACTTTAACACTAGGATAATTTCTTCTGAAATACAACTCATCGACCTTCTTTTTCTCAAGTTCCTTTACATCTATACTCAATCCATTATTCTGGTTAATCCTGCATATATGCCATAAAAAATCGCCTTCTGTTATAGTTCCTACATAACGTTCTTCCTCATCAAGCACAGGTATCGCTGAATAACCATAATAATTCATCTTCTGCAGTCCCTGCCTCAATGTATCATTATTATATATATATGCTACCTTACACTTAGGTTGTAAAAAAAATGAAATGTTCATATTCATCCTCCACTTAACTCTTTTTCCAATACTGCAACGTGCAAACAATTATATGTATATTTTCTAACACATTTTAGTGTAAACATTGTATCATATTAACAAGAATATTCATATGCTATATGTGCACATTTCATATATTTTTAATTATTTTTATATCAGTCTCTTCAATCTGCAGTTTTCAATTCCTTCATCCCAGAAATGTGCATATGTTTTACCTCTTATCTGACATATAATACTTGAGTTCATCGCACCATGTCCAACTATAAGTATATCTCTTCCTTTTGCAAGCTCTGGCTGAATCACTTCATCTAGGAACTGTCCTGTTCTTTCAAACAACTCATCAAGACTTTCAGCTCCCTTATCTGCTATATATCTGTCTGGATTTCTAAATAACACATTTACATTACAATCTGAAATATTGAAACTATTCTGTACTCCCTCATATTCACCAAACCCCATTTCCATAAGTCTGTCATCTATGACAACAGGAACTTGCGTTTTTCTGCCAGAGAGTACTATCCTGGCTGTCTGTTCTGCTCTTTTAAGTGGTGAGCAATAGCATATATCCAAATGTATATCTCTATATTCTTCTGCTGCTTTTTTTGCCATAGCTATTCCATTTTCATTAAGTGGTATATCTGTTCTTCCCTGCAGCTTATGCTGTTCATTCCAGTCTGTTTTCCCATGTCTCATTATATATAACATTCTGTTTATTCCTTTTCTTACTTTCATTATTTATCTCTATTGTGTTGTCAGCTGTCTATATGCACATTTAAAATCGTTTTTTCCTGCACACCGTACCACACAAAGTTGCAACAAAAATATAAAAATATAAAAATATAAAAATATAAAACTTATTATAACACAAAATAAATAATAAAACAGAATTCTAAGATAACTAACAAAACATCCGGTCAGGTCCTATCAAGCGACCTTGCCGGATGTCTGTTTTATATAATATTAGGAAAAAAGTCTTGTTATTTTATACTAAATCAATCCCATAAGCTTTGGTACTCCAAGTGACAGCTCTGGAATAAATGTAATAAGCATAAGTAATATAATTAAACCAATAAAATAAGGTATAAGCTTAGGTGTTACTTTCTCAATTGATACATTTTCAATACCACAGCCTACGAATAATACAGAACCAACAGGTGGTGTAATATTACCAAGACACATATTGAATATAAGCATTACACCAAACTGGATATCTGTCATTCCAAAGCTCTGTGCGATAGGAAGGAAGATAGGTGTAAATATAAGTATAGCTGGTGTAATATCCATAAACATACCAACAACCAGAAGTATAATATTCATTAATAAGAATATTACAACCTTATTAGTTGAAATACTTAATAATCCGTTACTTATGGCTGCTGGTATTCCAGAATAAGCCATAACGAATGACATAGCTGATGATGCTGATATAAGGAAAAGAATTACTCCTGACACCTTAGCTGATTTCTTAAGTATCTCTACAAATGTCTTAAAATTCATGCTCTTGTATATGATAGAAAGTATGAGGCAATACAGAACTGCAATACCAGCACCTTCTGTTGCTGTAAATATACCTGATACAATACCACCAATAACAATTATTATAAGAAGTAATGATGGGATAGCATCAACAAATATCTTTAAAATACCTACTGACTTATCTCTTCCAACAGCCTTTATGCCTAACTTCTTAGCACCAATGAAGGCGACTATCATACATACAACACCCATCAATATTCCAGGTACATAGCCTGCCATAAACAATGTCGATATAGATACACCACCTGCAACTGTTGAATATACAATGAATGCCGATGTAGGTGGAATAAGAAGTCCTGTTGGTGCTGAGGCTATGTTAGCTGCTGCCGCATAAGCAGGATCATACTTCTGCTCTTTTTCAATGGGACTCATACATCCTCCTATTGCAGAAGCTGCTGCTACTGATGAACCAGATAATGCACCAAAGAGCATATTGGCAAGAATATTAGCCTGTGCAAGGTTTCCTGGAATCTTTCCTACGAATATCTGTGCAAAGTTAATAAGTCTCTTGGCTATACCACCATTATTCATAATATTACCTGCAAGGATGAATAATGGAACTGCTAAAAGCGAAAAGCTTTCAACACCCGAATTCATTTTCTGCATGGTTATGAATGTTATCTGATCCCATGACAGCGTTGACATGGCAGTTACAATTGACGAAGCAATAATACTTACTGAAATAGGAACACCTAAAAACAGAAGTACACCGAATACAACAAATAATATTACTGTAGTTACTGCAATACTCATATTTACCTCCTATTCTACCTTAACACCGGTTAAGTCTTCATATATATTAATAATCTGTGCAACTACTATAAAAATACCTGAAACAGGGGATACCGCATATACAAGTGTTCTTGGAATACCAAGAAGTGCTGAATACTCTGCCCTTGCTGACATTGCCAGCTTAAATCCACCAATTACAAACACGAACACTGCAAGTAAAAGAATAAGTACATCTATAACCAGTAATAATATTTTTCGTTTATTACCTGTGAGCTTATCTTTAATAATAGTGAGTGACATATGGTCTCTTGTAAAGAAAGCATATGCAGCACCTATAAAGGCTGTCCACATAAGTGAGTATTTAACAAGTTCTTCTGTAAATGCTGCTGGTTTGCCAAGCACATATCTTGTAAACACCTGCCATAATACTAACGAAGTCATAAACACAAGCAGAACAACACTTGCTGCTGATAATATCTTATTCATAACATTTTTAACTTTAACAAGTATATTAATCATAGTTACTCTCCTTTCCTTATCTCATCTATTCTGTCAAGTAAAGCTGCAACACCTGTATACTTATTTCTATACTCGGTAACAAGACCTGCTGTTGCATTTCTGAATGCTTCCTTATCTACATCATAAATAAATTCAACACCCATATCCTTTGCCTGTGCTACTGCCTCATCTATTGCCTTATCCCACATAACCTTATGAGACTGTGTAGCATCCTTTGCACACTGCAGTATAATCTTCTGATCATCCGGCTCTATATTATTCCATACCTTTGAGCTCATAACCATAACATCAGGTATCATGGCATGCTCATCAACCGAATACACCTTACATATCTCACCATGCTTACCTGTTGTAAGCGCTGTTTCATTGTTCTCTGTTCCATCTATAATACCTGTTGAAAGGGATGTATATATGTCGCCATAGGACATTGCTACCGGTGTTCCACCAAGTGCTGTAAGCATATCCGTCTGTGACTTCATATCCTGGACACGTATCTTTATTCCTTTAAGATCCTCTGGCTTACGTATAGGCTTATCTTTTGTGTAGAATGAACGGGAGCCTGATGTAAAGTATGTTAAGGTTACGAATCCATCATCTTCTGATGACAGGAAGAAATCCTGCATTTTATCAGAATCCATTATTTTATAAAACTCTTCAATATTACTAAATATATAAGGAAGACCAAATGTATTATAAGCATCATTATATGTTGCAAGACCTGGTGCTGATACTTTTGTCATAGCAATAACACCTGCCTGAAGCTGCTCAAGATTCTCTGTCTCTGAACCAAGCTGTCCATTAGGGAATATCTTGATTATTATTCTTCCGTTAGTCTTCTGCTTAACCTCTTCTGCGAACTGCAGCATAGCTATATGTACTGTATGACTTTCTGACAAACCATGTGCCAGCGTTAATACCATAGGATTTTCTGCGGTAGCTTCCTTACTGTTTGATACGCTATTTGTTCCACAGCCTGTCAGCCCAAATGAACATATAAGTGTAACTGTAAGCAAAACAGCAATATATTTTTTCATTTTTTTCAACATATTATACCTCATTTCTGTGCACTCATTTTTTATATGTCAGCTCCAGGTCATGTGCACAATAACCTGAAGCTGTGCATTGCACTATTTCTCTTGCTCGTAACAGCCTGCTTTTGCCTGATGCTATTACATTCCAATCATATCAAAGACTTCAAATGATATAAGCACCTGATGGTTTTTCTTTGGATTAGGATACTTTACCTGCACTGATTTCTTAGTCTGGCTGTAATACCATCCAATATCACTCTCCTCATATTTTCTTCTATGAAGGAAATGTGGCACTTCCTTTCCATCAAGCTGTACATAGAATGGTGCTTTCTCCCTATGTATCACATCAAGTTCCATTGTTTCTGCTGTGTTCTCATAACTGCCTTCATATTCAAAATCGATATATGTCTTTGCACCAGCTTTAACACTAATATCAGTTTTTAAGTAACTGCCATTCTTATAATCATTAGTTTTTCCATCATCATCATATATAGTGAATGAAGAATCTATATCAGGTGCCATTATTATATGAAGTGAATCAACCTTATCATTCATAAGATTGTTAAGCTCATTACCAGCCATCGGAATAATAGCTCCACTCTTTATAAACATTGGAATTGAACTTATATCCACAGGTACTTTTATAGTCTGGCCGCCTTCATATTCGTTTCTGGTATAATAATCATAAAAACGTATATTTTTATCTCCTGTATCAGGTAAATATACCTCTCTTATCTCTGCACCCTTTTCTACAACATTTGCTACAAGTAATGAATCGCCCCACATAAAATCCACGCCTTCATTATATGTATTACTATCGTTCTGGAATACCATAAACATTGGCTGCATAATAGGAAGCCCTGTCTTATGTGCTCTGTATTCAAGCGAATAAAGATAAGGAGACATAGAATATCTGAGTTTAATTGCAGTTCTTATATAATCCTTCATGCCACTATACATCCATGGCTCCGTAACTGTATTATCAGTATTTACTGAATGTATTGAAAATCTTGGCATGAACACACCATTCTGCACCCATCTTACAAAAAGTTCAGGCTCTGGTGACTCTCCATAGAATCCACCTACATCACAGCCGTGATTTGCAACGCCAGAAAGTCCCATGCCAAGTATAGTTGCTATGTTATACTTTAATGCATCCCAGCATGTAAGATTATCGCCTGCCCACACCTGTGCATATCTTTGTATACCTGCGTGTCCCGAACGGCATACTGAAAATGGTCTTATATTCTCATTATATTCCGTTACTGCCTCATTAGAGAGCTGGCACATGATATTACTCATTACCGGCTTTAGCTCACCAATAGTACTTCCTTTACCTTCAAAATACACTCTTGCATCCTTATCAACCATAGAATCATATTCACAGTTATCATTCCATACTGATTCACAGCCATACTTTATAAGTCCCTCTTTCAGGTATTCTTTCCAGTATTCTCTTGTCTGCTCTTTGGTGAAATCTACAAATATTCCAGTTCCACCCCACCATGTACCTTTACCGGGTTCATCCTTTATGCTGTCATATACAAACATATCCTTTTTCTTCATATCCTCCAGATACGGATGAACCAGGAGCATTCCAGGTTTGACATTTGGTGAAACAACTATGCCCTTTTCCTTCATTTTTGCAAACCATTCTTCTGGATTCTTGAATCTTTTATAATTCCAAGTAAAGCTGCATCTTTTAATCCCCTGCTCTGTCTCTACTGCACAATATCCTGATGAAAGCTGGAAACCATCTACAGGAATTCCTTCTTCTCTGGTAGTATCTATAAATTCAAGTATCGCATCATCACAATCCTTAGGAAGCTCTGGATAATACATTGAAGAACCAAGATATCCAAGTGCTGCCTTTGGAAGAAGTATTGACTTGCCTGTAAGATCTGTATATCTGCTTATTACTTCTCCTATTGAAGGTCCTGCTATAAGAAAGAGATCTATATCTCCGGCATCTGATCTGAAACTTGAGTAACGATGCCAGTAATTTCTCTTTTCACGTCCCATATTAAAGTCACATTCTGCTGTTGTATGATAGAAATATCCAACTGCCTTATGGGTTGAGCCTGAAAGCTTTATATAAAATGGGATATGCTTATACAACGAATCTGTTTCCTTAGGATTGTAGCCCATTGCATCACCAGGAGCCATATTCATATACTTTTCAGCCTTATTAATATCTCCCCCTTTCTCTCCAAAGCCATAAAAGTAGTCATCCGCTTCTATCTGGCTTGTATGTATCCGCCTTTTATTTGAATCCTCTCTATATGCAAGATCTGTAATATCTGCGTGTAATAATGTTCCATCTTTATCATATACACATATACGGAATGGATTCTTTTCAATTTCTATACGAAGCTTACTTCCGCAAATAACTGCCTTGTCAGTTCCATCCACAAGCTCTGAGTATGCCACTTCAACTCTTTTTCTATAGCCCTTTAAAAACTCATCTGTTCTTGAGTCCCATGCTGTCATAGCAAGACTATATGAAGCTTCATCCCAGTCTCCATCAAAGCCTGCTCTTATTCTGATTATTTCATCTGTGAGAAACCATATTCTTATTTCTACTGAATCTGTAATAACCGAATAATAGTTAGTGTTATAGGTTACATTTTCTGCCTTATAACATATTCTCATATTATTTTTTATCTCCTTTCAGTAATCTGATAATCTCTTGTTTATGTTTTGTTTATAATTAATTTATACAACTATTCAATAATTAAAACTATACAGATATTGACAGGATAAATTGGTTTTTTTACATTTCTTGCACTTTCAAATTTTTCGTTGTATACTACTTATAATATATTAAATATAACTATACAGTTGTGAAATGTATAAATATTGCTTTATATAAACAATTATTACATAGTTAATATATCTGGGAATATGTTAAGAGCAGCTTTAGAACAGCTCTTAATAAGCATAGAATTGGAGAAGAGTATTATGATAGATGTAGCACAGAACCTTATGTCACTTGGTGAATCCATAGCTGCAGCACATACGGCCAGCGTCAACGATAATATGATACGTTCGCACTATCACGATTATTATGAATTGTATTTTTTAGATAATGGTGAAAGATATCACTATATAGACGATAAATTGTATAAAACCAAGGCTGGTGATTGTATTATATTCCCACCTCAGACTATGCATCGTTCCTACAGTGAACAAGGATGCACATTTTCAAGGATTGTACTTTATTTCAGACCGGACATAATCTCATCAGATGTGCTGAAACAGAAGCTTGCAAACTCATACTGTGTATACAAGTCTGATACGGAATCATTAAAAATGTTAAGAAGGCTTATGTACTATTTTCTTGAAGCCCAAAACTCAGCCTCAGCATACAAGCAGGAACAGATGGAAGCACTTGTGAATCTTATAATTATTATAGTTCTTGAAATGAAAGAGAGCACCATTGGTATTGAAAGACATAATAGAACAACGCAGATTATTAACTATATCAACAACAACTATGAACATGACATATCACTTGATGTTCTTGCAGATATGTTTCATATAAGTACTTACTATCTTTGTCGTGAATTTAAGAAAAATACTAACCGTACTGTTGTTGACTATATAAAACACACACGCATAATGAACGCAGAACGTTTATTCAAGGAAACTGATAAGAATGTCACCGAGGTTGCAACGCTGACCGGATTTTCCAACCTCACACACTTCAACCGCGTTTTTAAAGAAATAGCCGGAGTAAATCCTTCGCAGTATAAGAAATTACATGCAAAGAATTAATTACTCCTGATTAAAAAGCCTATTATATGACTGCTCGAAATCATCTAATAATTTATTTATTTTTTCCCGGTCATATAAACCTTGTACCTTCCAAAACGTAAGTATGCTGTTGAATTCCTCTTCCCTTTTATCTATAAATCCAATACACATTGGATACATTAGTTTTATATTTACAATTATTGCACTTCAATTCATCCACCCTTTGCTTCCTCCTCGTAAATAAATATTCCATCAAAAAGCCTGTAAAACATTATAACACAAAATTTTTGTCTTATACAAAAAGCTGGAACTCAGATTCTATAAATGAATCAGAATTCCAGCAATTTATTATTTTACTCCATTTTAAATTTTATCTGTAAACTTATTTTTCTTACCAAATACTATTACTCCTGCTCCTCCTATTACAAACATAATAAGCCATGCTAATGTACGTTTGTCATCTCCCGTACCAGGAGTCTGTTCTTTTACTGCTTCTGCCTTAGCTTCTTTATCCGTATCGGTCGCAGGTGTTATATCGGCTGGTGATGTTGTATCAGCCGGTGGTGTTACATCTGCCGGTGGTGTTACATCTGCCGGTGGTGTTACATCTGCCGGTGGTGTTGTATCTTTAAGCTTTGCAATAACAGTCTGTGATTTTTCAATTTCAACAAGCCCATCCTGCCTGATGTAATATCTGTCACAAGCATTACAATACCAGTATTCAATATTTCCTTCATCTGTCATAGTAGCTTCCTTTGCCGCTACTAAATGCAAGTCTTCATGTATACTCATATTGTAAGTGCCATATTCTTCACCACATATTGTACACAACGCTTTTTTCACACAGGTTGCATTTCCTCCTGTATGTCCACACTGATAATTACAAACTTTGCACACACCATTTTCCCAATCATGTGCTTCACTTACTGATACTTCCTTATCGCAGCAGTCATATTTTTTCTGATGTGTTTCTTCTGTCTGTTCCCACACTACCTTGCCGCTGTGATTTGCCAGATTTTTTTCTGTATATTCCTTGCCGCAGTTTTCGCAGACAGCACCCTTTGTACAGTTTGCTTCTCCTCCGCTGTGCACGCATGCATAACCACATACTTCACAAACGCCGTCTTTCCACTTATGACTTTCTTTTTCTAACGTTACTTTACCACAGCAATCATATTTCTTTTCATGCTCTGTCGCGGTCTGTGTCCATTCTTCTGTTCCAGTATGATTATCTGCATTTATTTCTCCATACTCAATATGACAAATATCACAAACTGCCTTCTGCGTACAAGTTGCGCTTCCACCTTTATGGATACAGTCATATCCGCAGACACTACAATGACCATCTACCCAAATATGGGCTTCTACATTAGTAATATCGGCACCGCAGCAGTCATATTTTTTCTGATGTGTTTCTGCTGTCTGTTCCCATACTTCATTGCCGTTATGATTTGCAGGGTTTAATGTGCCGTATTCTGCATTACATTCTGTGCAGACGGCTCTCTTTTTACATGTTGCCTCTCCTCCCGCACAGTTTTCTGTTTCTACTTTTGTACATCCTGCAGTTATACATTTGTGGGTATGCGTACCATTACCATTTGACTTCCACTCATCATATGTATGTTCTGCCTCTGCTGCTGTAACAACCTCACCACATTCACATATTACAGGCGTTGTACAATCGCCATCATCTGTACCGCTATGTTTTGTTTTTTTTGTTGTTACCGTACAGCCGTCATTCTCGCACACCTTCCAATGACTAGTATCGTCTTTTGTCCAGTTGGCACTAAACCTATGACTTGTCTGTGCCGGAAATGTTTGCTGGCAGACAGAGCAGGTCGATTCCTTCGTGCAGTCACTGTTATTTATTGTGTGGTCTGCATTTACTGTAATAGACAGATAAATGCTATATCCTTCACTATCTGTCAATGCTATTGTCTGTGTGCCATCTGCCGCAGACACAGTATAAGCACCATCCGCATCAGGTGTAAGTATTTTATTTCCTGCCATTACCTGTGTATAATCAGAAGAATTTACTTTAAACTTTGCGTTCTTACAGTACACTCCATTATTTTTAATTCCGTATACTACTGTATCTGGATCTATCGCTTCATAATAATATGTAACTGTCTGTGTATCTGATGTATACACACCCCTTTTATTGCCTATTTGACTTAAAAAAGCATATCCTGATGGAATCTTAATATTATCAGGCACCACATAATTCGTTCCATGTGTACCCTGAAGTGTAATCGATTCACGTAACTTCTGCCCACTATCTTTTATAACATAATTAACAATTACTTTTCCTTTGTCTGAGGTTACAGCCACAGCCTCAAAGCTTTCCCTGTCTACAAGAATCATTGTAGTATATGCAGGAACATTTACAACTGAGCCAGACACTTCACCAAGCGATGTAACTCCTGCACTTTCGCCGTTAGCAATAACAACCCAGTCTGCGGCAGCTCTTGTCTGAACCGGAATTGTGATTTCTTTTGCCACATCTGAATCATTATTTAATACTGCCATAGTGTCCCATTCATCAGCTTTGGTACCTGTAAGCACATAAGCTTCCGAATCTGTTATTTCCTGACTATTCGCAAGCGGTGAAAATGCTTTTCGTATCTGCATAAGTCCTCTGTAATATGAGACTACATCTGCGTAATCTGCCGAATCCTTCCATTCAAGGCAACTGCTGCCTGTTTCTTTAACGCTGTTACACATTTCCTCTCCGCCATCCATAAACAATGTTCCCGGCGTGGCATATTTCATTGCTGCTTTCTGCTTATAGATTTTTACGGCTTTTTCATTTCTATCGCCATAAGTACCACCTGTTGTACTAATAATTACATCATAAACTGAAGTCTTATTCTGCCTTTCTTCTTTGGTATAATTATCTCCCCAGATAACCAGATTTTCATCTTCCTCTGCCAATGATTTCTTTATATCATCCAGCCATTTATTTACTTGAGATGTACCTCTGTATTTCATATTTACACAGTCAATCAAATCCAGCGAAAATCCATCCACATGATATTCCTCTGCCCAATATTTCATGGAATTAACCATATAAATACGGTACATCTTGCGCTCTGTGGCAAACTCATTGTCATATCCTGTATTTGTTGTATATCTGCCTCCGGAATTATTTATTCTGTAAAAAAAGCCCGGAACTGACTTTTCAAGAGAATTTTCCTCTGAAGCATGCGTATAAGGCATCTCCATCACAACAGAAAATCCTGCACTATGGAGTGCCTGAATCATCTCTTTACATTCTTTTATTACAGTCTTGCAGTCCGACGGATTGGAAGCATAACTTGTCTCAGGTGCATTATAATTTAAAATCTCATATTCACTGTCAGCCTCATAATCCGCAAACGGTGCAAGCTGTACTGTCGTAACACCGAGCTCCTTCAAATAATCGATACCTGATACAAGCTCTCCCGCACTATTTACTTTTGCACCCTTTTGCGTAAATGCACTATACTTTCCACAATCCTTCATACCTGATTCAGCATCTGATGAAAAATCCTTGACACTTATCCTGTAAACAGTATTGGCTTTTGTTGAATCAACATATACGTGTCTGTCGCTATCCCAACCTTCAGGTGATATTGTAGAAGTGTCTGTAATATACGAATACTTTCCATCTTCACTGACAGCAACCGAATATGGATCCTGAATATTATATGTTTGTGTTTGATTGCTGTCCTTATTATAAGCAGCTGTTGTGGTAATCGTATAATCATAATATAAGTCACCCCAATCACCTAAAAGCGTTATAGTCCATATACCATTCCATTCTTTACTGCTAGACACCTTCTCTAATGTATAAGATCCTATCTTACAGGCATTACTAGCATTACCCGCACCTGCTTCATAAATATTAACTTTTACACCTGTTGCCGCAGGGGCCCATATATTAAATTCTGTTGCATCCTTTGTATATGTCACTCCAAGCTGACTACCCTTACGCGTATCCCCCCAGTTATCAACATATGTTCCATCATAGGCATATTCATCATCAATATTTGCTGCCGCCTGACTATATGAGCTCTCAACAATCGTGGGTATCATTTTGCTGTTATCTGCTGAAAAACCAGTCACAGCACTGCTTGAAAATACCATTCCGATAGACAATACTACCGCAGCAAGCTTTTTTAAGTTTGAATACCTCATAAACTCTTCCTCCTTTTATCGCACTTCTTGTATTTTTGACAACATTTTTACAATATTTTTAACATTATAAAACACTATAATAATTGATTCGTAAAACAATTTGTAAAACAATTTGTAAAACAATTTGTAAAACGATTATAAAAATACGTTGTATCTTACTTACATCATATTATACAATAAAAGGCATTTAAAAAAATGCCATCTGCGTGAAATGACATTTTTTCGACACGAACGATATAGAATTATAACTTTCTTTTGATTAGATACATTAGACAAAGATTCAAGACAAAACATACTAAGCTCCTTACAACAGGTAAATTCACCAGCGGTAAGGAGGTTGGACGTGCCTCCCTTTATAAAAATTATCAAACAAAAGAAGACGTTCTGCGTCAGTGGGCAGAACGTCTTAATAACGAACTTAATGATATCCGAAGAAATGATGATCCTTCCTTATCGGTTCTTTATGGTATATGACATAAAACGCAATCACACAGATAAAAACTGATAACAACGAACCGGCTGCTGTTGCAAGTCCCATCGGAAACAATGTTGTCTTAAATAGCCTTGATGTCAGATAAACTCCCGGAATACGAACCAGTACAATTGCCAGAATGTTATGTAAGAATGACAATCCGGATTTTCCACAAGCACAGAAATAACCGCTGCAGCTAAAATGAATACCTGCAAAAATGCAGTCAAAAATATAACCTCGCAAATACTGACTGCCAAGCCTTATCACATCTGCTCCATCTGATGTATTTCCATCGGTAAATAAAGCTACGATTGATCCGGCGGTAAATTGAATTGTAATAGTTGCCAATATTCCGAATCCAACTGCAATCAACACAGCATACCTCAGTGTTGCAATTGCTCTTTCTGGTTTATTTGCTCCGATATTCTGTGCCCCAAGAGCTGAAACAGTTGATAACATAGAAGACGGAACCAGAAACAGAAAGCTTATAATTTTCTCTACAATGCCAACGGCAGCTGCATCGTTTAATCCTCTCTGGTTTGCAATAATCGTTATCACAATAAAAGCAACCTGAATCAGGCCATCCTGCACAGCAATTGGAATACCGATATATAATATTTTCCCCATTACCTCACGATAAGGTTTGAAATCTTTCTTACTTAGCACAACACTTTTTCTTTTTATAATAACAATCACTGATACAAGCACACTGATAGCCTGTGAAATAGTCGTTCCAAGTGCAGCACCCGCAGGACCAAGTTTAAGTGCTCCCATAAAAAGATAATCCAATACAATATTTGCAATACATGCCACGGCTATAAAATACATCGGACTTTTACTGTCTCCCATACCTCTGAAAATGGCGCTGATGATGTTATACGCCGTGATAAATGGAATACCAATAAAACAGATTGTCAGATATGTGACCGTACCATTTACAGCCTCCGCAGGGGTAGACATTACTGATACAATAGGGTGTACCAGCATAAGCAGCAATGCCATTCCAACGATAGCAACTCCCATGAATAAAACTATGGTATTACCAACTGCCTTAGATGCCTGTTTTTTATTATCAGCTCCAATTGCCTGTGCAATACTTACTGTTGTTCCCATCGCAAGACCTACAATCATAACAGTAATCATATGCATGATCTGCGAACCGACAGATACCGCAGTTGTGCTTGCTACACCATCATATTGCCCAATAATAAACAAATCTGCCATTCCATAGAGTGTCTGCAAAAAATAGGAAAGCAGATATGGAAGGGAAAACAAAATTACATTTTTGAATACACTTCCAGTTGTAAGATTTTTTTCCATAGCATTTTCCTCTTTCTTATCTGATATGAGCATATCATAAACTCTATATCGGTTGTAGAGTCAATAAACATTTGCAAATTTTATAATTTAATTCTGTATGCAAAGTAGATTGCGATAGTTGTACGCATTATTTCCACCACAATGCTGATTTTCTATATTTTTCTAGCATTACCTATTGTCCTCCTGTTTTTACAGATATATCACATCATATAATTATCACTTCTGGTTATTTACTGCATTCCATAATTATCTTCTCACACCTGGCATATCCAAGCTGTGAACTGTTCAGGCACAACGTATAATTACTGGCTTTCCCCCATTTCTGCTCCGTGTAAAAGTTATAATTTGTCATACGTCTTTTATCTGTGTCTGCCATCATTTTAACAGCTTCCTTCTCTTCAACATTATATAAGCCCATGATGCGCTGTGTTTTTTCCGGCATATCCCCATGTCTGTATATAGACGGGATTTTTGGGATCATCCTCAATCTTTTCTCTAATATTTCTAATATGGCTCATAACAATGTTGTAATCACCGACATAGGGTTCTTTCCACACAATGTCATATATCTGTTCCTTACTAAATACTCTGCCTGGATTTCTTGCTAATAAATGCAGAATTTGAAATTCTACACATGTAGCCTTAACTTCTTTATTTTCTCGATATATCATTCGTTTTGAAACATCTATTTCCATTCCTTCAAAAACTAATTTTGTGCAAAAATTCTCTTTTAACATCTGCATTTTATTTTCAAAACCATCCAAAACTGACATAACTGCATTTAATAGTTCGTCCTCATTTTCCTCAAGGGAAAGTAATAATAATTTAGCTATAATCTTCCCTCCTTAGTTTGTTATTCATAAACTTCCGCCTAAAACATTATTCATCGGAGCAATTACAAGTAATTTAATGTCCTGAATCGGTATATCCAAGCGTATCTATATATTCTTCTAAGCAAATTCCTTGAGAATATATTTTCGATGCAGCTTCTTTCCCGACATATCTGTAATGCCAAGGTTCATTTATAACACCTGTTATATCTGTCTTATTTGAGGGATAACGCTTTATAAACCCATATGTATGAGCATTTTCCGCAAGCCAATTATAAACATCATCACTTGAACTTTTTGTAGTATCTGCATTTATATCGACTGCAATGCCAAGCTGATGTTCACTTGTTCCGGGAATCGCCACCCATTGCTCTGCAAGTTTTTTTGCTTCTGACTTTGATTTTCCCTCATTTTCATATGCTTCTATTTTTTCGTCCATTAGTTGTTGCTGTTCTTCCTGTGTCCTATATCCCTCTCTGACAAATAAACCATACCCTTGCGCCCTTGCGTCATTAAACATTTCCTGCAATTCTGGATAAATTCTGGAATCTACTTTTTTCCCATTTGATAATTCTGTAAGTTCTACTTGATAATCATCAGGAATATAACTATCGCGATTTACAAGAATCAGATTCCAACCATTATCTTCACTGGCGACATGATGTGTTATATTATCAAGAGAGAGTAATGTAAAATCTGAATTAAGTACCTTGCCTGCCATCATACATAAGATGATTAAAAATAACAGGCTAAATAATATTTTTACTTTATGGCTTTTTCGTCTTGTATATCGCTTCATTTATTTTATCTCCGTTTTTTTGTAAACCTTATACAGTACAGGTAGAAGAATCAAACATATCACGGCATATACAGGAACAATAACCGTTGCAATTGTTGTTACTTTACCTCCCAATGTTACAAGTCCAGCTTCTTTAATATCCAAATAAATTTCTAATAACTGGTCAGGGAAGAAAGAGCATAATCCCGGTAAAGTAATAATTCTGCTTAAAAACGGAAATGCACATAACACAATAAACGGTACAATAATCGCGGTTGGAGTAGAGCGTGTAAGCGCTGATACCAACATTGCAAGTGTAGAAGCAAATATCGTTCCTATATATCCACCCAAAACAATAAAAAGATATGCCTGTAAAAAAGTAATATTATAAACACTTCTCCACAAATCTAATTGGATAGGGCAATTTGCACCGTCTACACCTAATACGAAAAGTACAATAAACGTATATAGAAGTACAAAAATCACATAAAATCCCGTAGTAATACAAAAACCTGCTCCTACCTTTGCGGAAATTCCTCTACTTCTTCCAAATCTGGTAGAGAAGAAAATAGAATCTGCTTTTGCCTGAAATTCGTCAGAAAATATTCCAGATACAAAAAATCCTATCACTAAAGCCAAAATCAGTATAAAGGTTGATATATTTTGCAGTAACGCAGCCCAACCGTCCATATATTCATAGTAAAAGGGTGTTTCTAAATCTTCATACTTCTGAATCATAAAATCTTTTTCTTCTTGTGTAAATGTTTCCTCTCCAGAATCAAACCATTCTTTTAAAGCAGAAATTCTTCTTTCATAGATAGCTCCAACTTCATCATCAGAAACATTATCAGCCGCATAATAATTATAATCCCTGTATTCACTGAATGCCTGACTGATTACATCAATAATGCTTACAATTCCCTGCTTTTTTGCGTATGCCTTATTTTGTTCCGTAATATCGTCAGACAATGCTTCTTTAGAATTGTTAATTGTCCTGTTTTCTTCAAGAGCCTTACTTAAAGTATCTTCCGTCAGGTAACCTTTCCATTCATTTTTCGCTTCTCTTAAATCTCTTGCAGCTGAAATTCCAACAAAATGATTTCCTTTTTCATCAACATATTCCACCTTGTTAATCGTTAAAACACTGGTTATCACAAGTATTACAAATAATACAATAACAGCCATTCTATTTTTTGATTTAGAAAACACTTTTTTTATTTCATAACGCAGCATTTTCATCACCTGCTTTCTCTCCAAAATAATATAAAAATACATCTTCCAATGACGCTTCTACACGCATTGCATTCTCAACCGGTTTTTCGTGAGAAATTATTCGCAGCATAACCTGATTCGTTTCTGATTTCATATTAGAAATTTTATATTTTTCCATAAAATTCGGAACCATATTTTTAGGTACAAGACATTCCCATACTGTCTCCGACATAGAATTTATCAATTCGTCAATGCTTCCTTTGTGCAGAATTTTTCCGTCTTTCATCAACCAGATTTCATTTGCAATATACTCGATGTCTGAAACGATATGTGTAGATAATAACACCAGTCTGTCTTCTGAAAGTTCACTGATCAAATTGCGAAATCTGATTCTTTCATTTGGATCAAGTCCTGCTGTTGGTTCATCAAGTATTAAAATCTTAGGATTATTCAACATAGCCTGTGCAATTCCGGCTCTACGCTTCATACCTCCGGATAATTTTTTCATTTTTTTATGAGTTGCTTTTGAAAGACCAACCTTAGCGATCAATTCTTTCACTCGCTTTTTTGCAACAATAGGACGTATTCCTTTTAGTGCTGCAATATAAAGTAAATAATCCTCTACCGTAAATTCAGGATAAAAGCCAAAATCCTGCGGTAAATACCCCAATAACTTGCGATATTCACTGTCCATACTGAAAATATCTTTTCCATTACAGCATATCGTTCCGCTTGTTGGCTTTAAAAGGGTACACAACATTCTCATTAAAGTTGTTTTTCCTGCTCCATTTACACCTAAAAGACCATATACACCATTCGTCATAGTGAGATTTATATGATTAACTGCTGTAAAATCTCCAAACTCTTTCGTTAAACCATCAAGTTCTAATTTCATAAAATGACACCTCCAAATATTGATTACAATTCTTTAAAATACGGTATATAGCAAAACCAAGAAAAATCATTGCTAAACCAAACAGCATTAACCATATAGGAACTGTAACCATAACATATATGTTTTCATTTAAAACAATGAAAAGCCATAATGCACTCCATATAACACACAGAACAATCGCAACCGTTTCACTAAAAGAGCGCTTGCTGCACAAAATTCCGAAACAGATACAGGCAGTTACGCAAAGCGGAAAAAGAAATTGAACAACTAATTCTGATAATTCATAATGCAGACCTGCTGACGCGGCTCCTAAAAACAAAGTGATGAAAAAAATATCTGTAACACCAAATAACAGCATACGTGCTGCATATACTTGTTTTAGTGAATAATAAGAGACTGCTTCTATCTCCATACATTCGCATGACCTGTTTTTCCACAGTTCCGGAATAATAAGGATTACAAATAGTGCCGCAACTACGCCCATACTTCTTTTTATATACATTTCATCATGGATAGAATTTAAAGCAATCCATAATGCCACTAAAATTATAAATTGAAGAACCCACCATCTTTTTTGTATGACACGAAGCTGTATCCACAAAAAATCATGATAAGAAAGCATTCGTTCCTGTTCTGCCATAAAAAAAGCATTTTTTGATTTACAGATTGTTTCCTGTATTTTTTCTTCGCTTGCTTCAATCTTTTCTTTCTGATTCATGTAATTCCTCCTTTCCGAGAAGTTCTTTCAACTGTTTCCTTGCTTTTTGCAAACGATACTTTACCAGTGGAAGCCCGATTTGCAATTTACCCGAAATTTCTGTCAGTTTTAGCTCTTGAAAATAATAAAGCGTAAGCACTTCTCTTGATTCGTCTGGAAGTTGTCCTAAAACCTGTTCTATCAAAACTCTATTCAAAATCTGTTCCGTTTGATTTTCTTCTGCCTGATTTCCTTCCAGAGACTCATTTTCTTCCAACAGTATTTCTTTTGTTTTTTTCAAATAATCTTTGCAAAGATTACCTGCTATCGTATATAAGTAATTCAATGTTTTTCCTTTATAATGATAGTCGGGCAATCTTGTAAAAAAACGTATAAATGTTTCCTGCGTTAAATCTTCCGCATACGTTTTATCGAAACAATGATGATGACAGTAGCTTAAAATTTCTTGATAATACTTGTGGACAAATAAATCAAAAGCATTATCATCACCTTGCTTCATTTTCCTGATTAGTAGAAAATCATTATACACAAAATCCCCCTTTCTCATTTTTAGAAGTTCAAAATATTTATCACATTCTATAATGTATAACGATTGAGAACCATAAAAAGATAGTCAAAACCAAGTTTTTTATTTTCGAATTATGTGAACAATCTCAAACATATTTCATTATTATAACTATCTGAGCCAATAGCCTCAACTATAATAGCAAGCACAGCCTGTGTCATGACACATGCGAAATTCCCCACACTTTCCTATCGCCTATGTAGTTGAATTTCCATAGGGAAGTATCCCTAACCCTCTCTTGATTTTTCTTCGGTTCTTCGGTCTTCCATCGAAATATATTGACCTTTCCTGCCGTTTTTGCTACAATTTGCTATGGGTAATTACACCCAAAATTGAATAAAACATGAAACAGACTGTTGTAAAAATCGAACATTTTACAGCAGTTTTTTTGTACCCAAATTTAGAAAGGACGTGACTCAATGGCAAACAGAAACCGCACCAATCCGGTGCAATTTTATTTTATCTCAGTGATGATGAGCAATACATTCTCAATACCAAGTTCAAAGCATCCGGCATGAAAAGCATGTCAGCCTTTTTACGCAAACTTATTTTATATGGATATGTGTATGATGTCGATTACAGTTATCTGTGAAATTATAATACAGAGCTTGGACGAATCAGCTCAAGTCTGAATCAGATTGCAAAGCGGGTAAACAGTACCGGAAACAGCTATCAAGACGATATGAATGAAGTAAAGGAATTGATGAATGAAGTATGGCATACACAAAAATCCATGCTATCAAAGCAACCGTTGATAAAGCAATAGATTACATCTGCAGTCCCGACAAAACAGATGAGCAAATCTATGTTTCATCTTATGCGTGTGCGCCAGAAACAGCAGCGATTGACTTTAAGTACACCCTTGACCATTGCAGGGAGAACAGTCCTAACAAAGCCTATCATCTGATACAGGCTTTTGCTCCGGGAGAAGTTAGTTATGAGGAAGCTCACCGCATTGGAAAAAAACTTGCTGACAAGGTTTTAGAATGGAAATATTCGTATGTTCTCACCACACACATTGATAAAGGACATATTCATAATCACATCATATTTTGTGCTGCTGATAACATCGAGCATAACAAATATCACGACTGCAAACAGTCGTATTACCACATCCGGAAACTAAGTGATGAACTATGCAAAGCTCATAACCTTTCCATCATCATTCCGGGTGGTGAACGTGATAAAAATACAAAGAATGGCAGTCTGATCAGAATGGCTCTACTTGGAAAACCCAGCTTAGAAGGGACATCAATTTTTGCATCAAGTCAGCTTCCATATACGAAGATTTTTTACTTTTAATGAAAGTCAAAGGATATGAAATTAAAAGGGAATCTTTTAACGCTCATTACACAGCTCTATGGAAGCACACGCTGTTGCGTCCGGTCTTTGTGCATAGATCAAAAGCTGTTCCCGGAACGGATACTTATATAATCTCGCCGCTGTGATAAGGTATTTCATCCATTCCTCACGATTTTTGACAACCTCGGCTGCTGTCTCTTTTTCCAGAGCCGATATAAAATCATATTTTCTCACGTACGCAGTTCTCCTTCCTGTCATAGATACGACAAAAAGGCAGCCACATACACTACATGACTAGCTTTCCTTTACTTCACGTTACATTCCTATTCCGTTATGCCAAAGCTGAAAGTCTTACTCTCAGCCGCTTTCTTAGGCATAAACCTTACCTTAACTTCCACAACCCTCCCCTCTAATGCCTGAAACATAGCGTCTACCTGTTCCTGTGTGTATTCATAGAAACTGCGATTCGCAAGATTTTCCAGTCTGCCAATGGCATCCACCGCCTTATTCATGCGGTACTCGCCAATACGGATAAACTTCTCCGCCTTTGTCTCATTTTCTTTTGCAGCTGGCTCTCCCTGCGTTTTCTCTGTTGTCATTGTTACATTTGTTTCTTCCATGTGATTTTCCTCAATTTTTGATAAAAAAAGAGAGCGTACAGGTTTTCCCATACGCTCTGACGCTGTGTTGATATTAAGTTTTGTGTGGTATTAGTGTTTCTCCGACGAACTTGAAGTTAGCGATTTCTTTTTCCGGTATTCTCTGTCCCACGGATTTCCTCATGATAGAAATAATCTACGATCACCGGATGTCCCTGCGGGACTCTGCCATAAGGCATTTCATTATCCACAAAGGCACAATCATACTTCTTAGCCATTTTCTCAGCTTTTACTTCAAGTGCTTCAAAGTAGCTGCGGTTATGCTTGTTATAGATCTCGTCGTAAAGTGGTACAAGATCAGGATATTTTCCGGCGATATAATCCATAATTGTCTTTTTGAAACCGCCTCGAAGATTGAGATTTTCGAGCCAGAACAGATCGCACTGATCCTTTACCCGCTCAAAGATTGCTTCAAAATCCGTGATACCGGGGAATACCGGGGATACGAAACAGACTGTACGGATACCTGCCTCATATACCTGCTTCATAGCAGCGATACGGTGCTCAATGCTCGAAGCAGAATCCATATCGTTCTTGAAATTTTCATCTAGTGTGTTGATCGACCATGAAACGGTTACACGTCCAAGCTTCTTCAACAGATCAATATCCCGTACCACAAGATCCGACTTTGTGCAGATCAGAATATCTGCGTCACTGCCGATCAGCTGCTCCAGAAGTTTTCTGGTATTCCCGAATTGCTCCTCCTGTGGATTGTAGCCATCTGTCACAGAACCGATGACCACCCGCTGTCCGGCATATTTCTTCGGATTTTTAATTTCCGGCCAATGCTTCACATCAAGGAAAGTGCCCCATTCCTCCTTGTGCCCGGTAAAGCGCTTCATAAAAGAAGCATAGCAATACTTGCAGGCATGTGTACAGCCCACATAGGGATTGACCGAGTAACCGCCTACCGGCAGACTAGACTTAGTCATGATATTCTTTGTTTCCACCTCACGAATGAGGATTCCATTTATTACTTCTTCCATGATTTCTGTACCTCTAACACTTTATTAAATTCTTCCGGCATTTCCTGAATCATATTTTCATCCCCTATGATAGGGACAAGGTCTTCCTTCATAAACACCGGAATGCCGAGCTTATGTGCCTGGTCCGTCAGAGACCATGCCCATTCCGGCTCCGTATGAATCTTCCTGCTCTGAGCTCCGGTCATGGTGCCGACAACGATCCAATTGATTCCGGAAAGGTCAACTGTGCCGGGATCATCGAATAACGGCTCAAAGGTAACATGGTAATGTTTTGCTCTGACGTTTTTCCGAAGGGCGTCGATACGCCACAGTTCTGCTTTCCTCGTCACCGTAACGCCAAACCATGCGTTTTCCAGATCGGTATCAAAATCCAGCAAATCAGGTCGCTTGGTAAGGAACAGGAACTGATGCTGTGGATTTTCACGGATCTTTGCAAATACCTCGTCTCTCCATTCCGGCTTCCATCCGGAGAGATCGCTCATCCCGGTAAGAAGAAAGTTCTGCGGACGTTTCTTTTCCATCATCTTGAGCTTACCCGGAAAGAATTCAGGGTCAGCGAAGTCATCAATCATATGCCAGCGTTTCACGTTGTTGCGGGCATAGCAATATGTACACCCCACTGTGCAGCCAATGACGATATTCATGTTCTGAATCTGATCTTTGATACAAATACTCATGACTTCTGCCACTCCTCAAGATTCTTTCTGATGCGGTCGAGGCATTCCTCAAACCGGGTAATTTCTTCCTCTGAAAAACCTTTGTAGTAAATACTGCCCATCTCATCAGATACAGAATCGTACTCGCCCTTTAAGGCATGTGCTTTCTCAGTCAGAAACAGGAGTGTTTTCCTTTTGTCCGTTTCAGACTGAACACGGCTTATCAGCCCTTGATTTTCCATTCTTTCCAGCATCGTAGTAAGAGATGTTATCGCTAATCCGCATTTAGTCGAGAGTGACCTGATTGAGATACCATCCTCCTGCCACAGCACATAAAGAATACGTCCCTGGGCTCCATTAAACGCATCAATATTCTTTTCACTGAGAATCTTCTCGAAAATCCGGTCTCCAAGCTGTTTTATTTTGGTAACAAGAAATCCTCCATTCATTTCCATACAAAAGCTCCTATATAGTAGTTTATTAAAAACATACTATATAGGAGCTTTATTGTCAAGAGTTTATATGTCTTAATAGGTAAATTCCGTTTTTTTCAATTCTCCAAACTGGAATTGTTTACCGTTTCTTCTTTACAACGAAACCAATAACGAACAAAATAATTGCAGGAATTACCAAAAACAAAGCATTTACTAACACCCACAAATAAAAAGGTGCAGAGTTTAGCGATGTTAAGTATTGAGTATAATCAACAATGCTCTTAATAACAAATACAATCAACAGAATGAGACTCACAATGTTGCATATCATAGGTACTTTCTGTTTCATTCTAAACACCTCAATAAATCCCGATTTGCAAAACCGGGAGCCATCTTAATCAAACAATGCTCTCAGCCACGCCCAAAGCCTCAAAATGATAACGCGGTTTGCCCACGCTTCTTTTGGCATACTCGATAGCTTCTTTCGGGCAATAGCAAATACAGGCCATGCAATGCGTACAATTTGACCCCCAGACAGGTTTATCCTTATCCAGACGGATGTTATTCAATGGGCACAGCTGCACACATTTTCCGCAGCCGATACAGGCATCACTTACCGTAAAAGCATCTGCCTTGACGATTTTCTTGTAGAAAATGGGATTTACCGCGCTGCTCATAAAGCGGTCATACAAATTATTTCGCGGTGCGAAAAATTCCATCCCATTACGGATACAGTCGATGCTGGATGTATTCGCCAACGGCAGTTTGCAGGCGTTTTCCCACACCACCAATGTGGATATGAACAACCGCCTGATTTGCTTTAATATCCAAAGTCTGGGCGACCAGCTCCGCCCGATTGCCATGATGTCCCTGCTGGAGTTCATCAATATGCAGGTGATGACCAACCGCCGCAAGGACGCCATGGCGGCAACATGGATCTACTTTGATGAGATTCATGTGCTGTTAAAGGACCCAATGAGTTCCAATTTCCTGTATTCCTCTTGGAAAAGATTCCGAAAGTACAATGCCTACGCCACCGGCATCTCGCAGGATATTCAGGACTATCTGGATAACCCCGTGGCGTATGCGCTGCTTTCCAACAGCGAGTTTGTCATTATGCTGCGGCAATCGAAAAGTCTGGAAGCCTTGGAACGCCTGTACGGGCTGTCCAAGCCGCAGCTGGAATTTCTGCGCAACGCCAGCGAGGGACACGGCATTATCAAGATGGGCAACAGTGTATTACCATTCACCAATCTGGAGCCAAAGGATAGTGATGTCTATCAGCTCATCACAACGAAACCGGGAGAAAGGAAGAAGCAGGAATGATTTTGCATAAAGAAAAGGCGGGTCGAAGCCCGCCTTAGAGTCAGTGGCAATTTAGTACTGCCAGATATTGTTTTCTAAATCACGCAGACGCGCTTTGTAATCCTTGATAAGCGCCTGCGTGTTTTCTGTATCCGGAAAGCTGACAATATAGCCGTCCTCGGATTAGTTTGTGTGTTTGACTTACTGTTTATATCTATCTTCTCCTAAATATTTTTCTAGTCATTGCAATATAAAATTGCTTATACAGTCTCTCCCTTAAGAGTCCTGGTATTCTGGATAATATACAGAGCGACCGATATGACCATCATTATAGCGCACAAACCAATCAACAGATCTGATACCATCGGTGTAATTTGGAACCATATAATATGCACCGCTGCAGTTCCATATAATAAAAAGGTTACTATCTTTCCATGCCAGTCTGCACCATGTACTTTTCCTGTCTTTCGTATCACAAGACATCCACTGACTACCATATACAGCTCCTTACCTGCCATTATTACGATTAAAAGAAGCACATGCGGAAAACGAGTAAACAGACAGATTAACATCGCTGCCTGTGTCAGCTTATCAGCCACCGGATCAAGTATTTTTCCTAAATTACTAATCCTATGGAATCTTCTTGCGATATATCCATCAGCAAGATCCGTAAGACCAGACAGCAATAAGATTTCACCAGCTAACAGAGGATTTTTCTTTACACAATAACTCCATATAATTACCGGAATCAGACAAAGCCGAAAAAAAGAAAGAAGATTAGGAACCGTAATAATTCTATTCAAATTTTCTTCCTGATTCACTTCACTCTGCATGTACGGTCACCTCACTTTCCTTTTTTTTAGACATAAACCAATAAAATATAACACAAAATGCTAAAGCAAACACAACACCAAAAACATTTTGAATCACTCTAAGACTAACCGCTCCTTGTAGTCCATAAGTCTCTGCAGCAATGGCTAAAGCACCAAATGTGTTAAATACTGCCTGCCAGCCATATTGTGCTGAAAATCCTACACCGATTCCACCAAGAATTCCTATATATGCATAGATTGACGAAGGAAGCAGAAAATATAATACTGTAAAACATATAACACCTGCAATATTTCCGACAATCCTTTTACGGACTCTGTAGTGCATATCTTCCATAAACGGCAAAATCGCGGACATGGCCGCAATACCAGCCCACATTGCACGTGGCATATTACAAAGTTCTGCAATGCAAAGGACAATCGGTACGCATAAAATCTGACATATCTGCCATTTTGTTCTGGAAGAAGTGATATCAAATTCTTGTATCAGATCTTTCAGATTTCTTTTATAAGTTCTGTTTTTATGATTTCGATAAAATACGAAGCAGGTAAGTGCTGCACCTAAAGCCATTCCGACTAATCGCATCTGATAGCTTTTTCCCGTAACATCATAACCATATAGCAGCAGATACCCAAGAACCAATGTAGATTGATTAAACATGAATGGAT
>OIFE01000332.1_pt1 | contig 43488 bp, 27 predicted proteins | sample 1581921 | NCBI WGS metagenome assembly OIFE01 (sample SAMN04414075, study PRJEB24778) | human gut metagenome | material: faecal | host: Homo sapiens | reverse complement strand
AGAAGAGTTTGTTGTTTTATGAATCTACAATGTGTACTTTATCGGATGCTTACTTATATCCTATGCCTGTCCTATTGAAAAGTCAAAAGCTTTCATATTGTCAATATCTTGAGTTATTTTGACTTCTTTGTAACGAGGTCTTAGGTTTAAGAAAATCACACTAAGGGTCAAATCCTAATATTGATTCCTTTGTATAGGTAGGCTTTGTCTATAAATGGAATATATTTATTTATTAATTGCGTTGTTTTTTCGGCAGCCTTCCATAGAAAATAAAAGCTCAGGTTGTAATGCAAGATAATATCAATCTTATATTTGAAAAAGTCCCTCAATGTATTTCTGCACGTGTATTTATATGGCATTTGTACAGTTGGTAATATTTAGTCTCGTTTTAGAGCCGAAAAAAATTTAGGCTGGGCAAGAATTGTAACACTTATTATTAACATAAAGCGTCTTGTTATTAGCATTTTCGTATTCTTTTGTATTATAGAGTTTTATAATGAAACTAGATAAGATCATTTGTATTTTATTTATTATTTTTACATGTACGATACTGTAAATGAAAGTATAAGAATTAGTACTATAAAGTAATAAGGAGCTTTGAATAGTTTAAAAGTTTTAAAATAGAAAAATAGATTAATAGAATTTTTAATATTTTTCATTTCTGTCTTCATCACTTTTTGTGATATCTTTCAATGAAAATTGTTGTTGGAAAATAAATTTTGCTTTTCTGTGTGGGCAAATAGGAATATTACAATAGCTGCAGTATTTTTCATCGCAAGAGTCAGAGTGGACAGATAACAGCACTTTATTTGAATAGTTGTTAGAGATGATTTTCTCTAATTCAGAGCAAGCTTTATGTCCTTGTCTTATGCTATAATACCAAGGAAGAGTAAGATCGCAGTCGATATAAAATAGATTCCCATATTTTATCATTTTTAAATTATGGATATCTATCCAATCATTTTGCCTATGTTTTTCAAGAATATCGGCAAGGGTGTTTAGCTCTTTACTGTCAGCTGTATCCAATAAATTAGTTATAGTTTTTTTTAAAATAAGAATCCCTGTTATAACTATTATTCCTCCAAAGATAAGAGCAAGGATACTATCGATCCATTCAATTTTAGTAAACCATAATATAATAAGACCTACTGTCAATCCAATAGTTGAGTATGTATCTGATTGTAAATGTTTTCCTCCTGCAATTAAAGCAATAGAATTATATTTTTTCCCGATATATATGCTGTAAGTTCCCATAAAAAAATTGATAATTCCAGCTAGGATAATAATTATAATTCCTATATCAAGTTTTTCGACTATTCCAGGATTGAAAAATCTTTTTATTCCTTCAGAAATAATCGTTATACCGGCAAATATAATTAATAAACCTTCTATTGAAGCTGAAATTAATTCTACCTTACCATGCCCAAAGGGATGGTTACTATCTTTGGGCTTAGTAGAAATGTGCAAACTATATAGTCCAATGAAGCCTGCAAATACATTTACAATACTTTCCATGGCATCAGTCAATATTCCTACTGAGTTTGTGAGGTAATAAGCTATAAATTTTCCAGCCATTAACAAAATAGAACCTATGACAAGATACTTTTGTACTTTTTGCTTATATATTTCTTCTTTGAATATGGTGTTCATTGATGTTATAAATATTTCACCCGGAAAGAAAGATTTTTCTTGCCGGGTGAGTAAATAGATTGAACATTTATGAGTTATAGTAAAGCGTCAATCTTTGCCTTTATAGAAGCTTTAGGTGATGCCCCTACTTGTTTGTCTGCAAGTTTCCCATCTTTAAAAAAAAGAATTGTAGGAATACTCCGTACCCCATATTCCGTACTTAATTCATTTTCTTCATCTACATTGTATTTCCCGATAATAGCCTTACCTTCATATTCGGTTGCAAGTTCTTCAATTGACGGAGTTATACTGCGGCAAGGTCCACACCATTCAGCCCAAAGATCTACAACAACAAGTTTCCCTGAGTTGATTTCATTTTTAACGTTAATGTCAGTAAATTTTAAAGCCATAATTCTATGAATAATTAGTTTAGAATAAATCAGATAATTATAATCCGATCCAAAATTATAAAAAAACAAACATATATATTTATTTGTTTTGATATCAATTTGTTATTTGTGCATTTATTTTAAATGAGAAGTCATTATTTTCATTTAAAAAGTTAATTAGTTCTTTAGTAATATTAATTGTTGAATTACGGGCAAAAAGTTTTACAACATTGTTGGTTTCTTCGTCAATTAGTTCAAAGAAAAGCTGTGTCTGTGCTTCTTTCTCATTTGAAAGTAAATCTGCTAGAGGTTCAATATTCCCTTTGTGTAATGCTCGTATCGGAATACTTATAGTGATGTTTTTCAACAATTGGTCTTTAACATCAGGTAATTGGCTAATAGAACTAATACGGAAGTCATATTCATTCTCATTATATTTACGAGGTTGATATTGTCCTCGGATGAGAAGGTACATGCCATTATACCCATAATTCCTATAATCAACAAAGTCATTTCCGAATAAAGGAATTTCTGCGGAACCAGAGTAATCTTCTATTTTCATTATGCCGAAAGGCTTACCTTTTTTGGTAACACCTTCTCTGAATCCAATTACAATACCTCCCATTATTATTTCTTTGTTTAGAAGGGCTGATTTGTCTGCTAAATCAACCATTTTTGTATTACAACCATATTCAAGGGCTAATGCATAATCATCAAGAGGATGGGCTGACAAGTAAATTCCTACTAAATCACGTTCTTTCTCTAAGCGTTCCAAATCGGTCCATGGTTCTGTGATCGGAATATCAGGTTTGGCAATATCGATTGTTTCACTACCTCCAAATAAAGAGTTGGTCTGAGTCGCTTTATCTACCTGATATTTATTTCCATAACGGACTAATGTTTCAAGGAAAGTTTCTCCTTTACTATTTTCTGCAAAATATTGCTCCCGTTTTAGTTCTGGGAAACTATCTAAACCTCCGGACAAAGCCAAGTTTTCTATATTTTTTTTATTACAGGCATTTAAATTGACTCGTTGTACAAAATTAAAGACTCCTGTAAATGCTCCGTTTTTATTACGTTCCTCCATAATGGCATTAACAGCAGCTTCCCCTACACCTTTTATTGCACCGAGACCAAAACGAATGTTTCCATCCTTATTGACCGTAAATTTCAAGTTACTTTCATTTATATCAGGGCCTAATACTAATATACCCATGGCTTTGCATTCATCCATGAGCTTGGTAATTTCTGTGATGTTTGAGATGTTACGGCTCATGACAGCAGCCATATATTCGGAAGGGTAGTTTGCCTTTAAATACGCAGTCTGATAGGCTACCCAGGAATAACATGTTGCATGAGACTTATTAAATGCATATGAAGCAAATTTTTCCCAATCGGCCCAAATTTTTTCAAGAGTTTTGGGGTCATGTCCATTTTTCTGCCCTCCAGCAATGAACTTGGGTTTTAAAGCATCCAGCTTATCTTTCAATTTTTTTCCCATAGCTTTACGGAGAGCGTCTGATTCTCCTCGGGTAAAATTGGCTAATAAACGTGATAATAACATCACCTGTTCCTGATATACAGTAATACCATATGTATCTTTTAAGTATTTTTCCATTACCGGAATATCGTATTCGATAGGCTCTCTTCCATGTTTCCGGTCGATAAATTGGGGGATATAATCCATAGGACCTGGACGATAGAGGGCATTCATGGCAATAAGATCTTCGAATGTTGTAGGTTGTAATTCACGAAGATATTTCTGCATACCTGCCGATTCAAATTGGAATGTCCCGACAGTTTTTCCTTCACTATATAATTTATAAGTTGCAACGTCATTGATGGATATGGAGTCTATGTCCAAATCTTTTCCGGTATGTAACTTTATATTACTGATTGCTTCTTTTATGATAGAGAGAGTTTTAAGTCCAAGAAAGTCCATTTTTATGAGGCCAGTATCTTCAATAACAGAACCTTCATACTGAGTTACCAGCATTTTTTCTCCAGTTTCTTTATCGTCTGCTGTACTTACCGGAACCCAATCAGTTATATCATCTCGGCAAATGATAGTTCCACAAGCATGTACTCCCGTTCCTCTAACATTTCCTTCTAACATTTGGGCATATTTCATTGTATCGTGTACCAACTCATTGGATGAGTCACAAGCTCTTTGTAATTCAGGAACTGCAGCGATACAATTTTTTAGATTTATTTTGGGGGATTTGCCATTTACTTCTGGCAATCGGTCTGGTATTAACTTGGTTAATCGGTCACTTTCTGAAAGAGGTAGTTTCTGTACTCGAGCTACATCTTTAATAACCATTTTAGTAGCCATGGTTCCATATGTAATAATATGGGCGACTTTTTCGTGTCCATATTTTTCAGTAACCCATCTTAAAACTTCTCCACGACCGTCATCGTCGAAATCTATATCAATATCTGGTAATGAAATACGATCTGGATTAAGAAAACGCTCAAACAGCAAATCATATTGGATAGGGTCTATTTGGGTTATTCCTAAGCAATATGCTACAGCTGAACCTGCAGCTGAGCCACGACCAGGGCCTACAGATACCCCCATATTACGGGCAGCAGCAATAAAATCTTGAACAATCAGGAAGTAGCCTGGAAATCCCATAGTCTTCATGATATGTAACTCAAATATTAGGCGTTCCTTGATTTCTGGGTCTAGAGGTTCTCCATATCTTTTTTGTGCACCATCGAAAGTTAGTTTTTTCAAATAATCAGCTTCGAGTTTTATGCGGTACAATTTATCGTATCCTCCTAAAGTTTTGATTTTGGCGTGGGCTGCAGATTCGCTTAATACGACATTCCCATTCTCATCTTGTGTAAATTCGTTGAAGAGGTCTTCTTCAGTATATTTTTTTCTATATGCTTCTTCTGTCCCAAATTCTTCAGGGATGGCAAATGTTGGCATGATGGGAGGATGATCGATAGAGTAAAATTCTACTTTATCACATATTTCTTGAGTATTAATTAGTGCTTCAGGAACGTCAGCGAAGACTTCATTCATCTCAGCCGTGGTTTTCATCCATTCTTGTTTAGAGTAGAGCATACGGTTAGGATCATCTAAATCTTTTCCAGTACTTAAACAGATTAGACGATCATGAGCTTCTGCATTTTCTTCATCAACGAAATGCACGTCATTTGTGCATATGACTTTAATATTATATTTTTTTGCTAATTCAAGTATTTTTGCATTGGCTGTGACTTGTAAAGGGTATGCCTCGTGATTAGCCCTTTCGACAGTCGCTTTATGTCGTTGTAGTTCAAGATAATAGTCTTCACCAAAAATATTTTTGTACCATCTTATGGCTTCTTCAGCTTCATCAATGAGTCCTTTATTTATTTTTTTTGGTACTTCTCCTCCAAGACAAGCAGATGATACAATAAGTCCTTCATGGTACTTTTCGAGTTCTACTCTGTCAGTACGAGGACGCATATAAAATCCTTCAGTCCATGCTTTTGAAACTAATTTTATTAGATTATGATATCCTTTTTCGTTTTTTGCCAAGACAACTAAATGATAACCGCTTTGGTCAGGTTTCCCGTTTTTGTCTTGTAGCCGTTTCCTGGCCACGTACATTTCACAACCAATAATTGGTTTAAATAGTTTTTTTTGAGTTTCTTCAATTTGAATTTTGAATCTTGCAATTTCTGTTTCTTTATTTTCACATTCAGTTTCGCCTTTTTCGATTGCGACTATTTTCTTTTTCAGGTCTTTAATTTCATTGAATATAGGACCATTTTTTTTGTTGACATAATTATAAAACTCTTTTATACCGAACATATTTCCGTGGTCGGTAATGGCAATACCTCTCATACCGTCATGCATAGCTTTATCTACCAAGGCTTGTATACTAGCCTGACCATCGAGAATCGAGTATTGGGAATGTACGTGTAAATGGACAAATGGATGCATGATATAAAGTGTTCTGATTTTTATTGTTATGAGTGTAAAGTTACAAAGCTTATTTTATCAGTAAAAGTATTCGCTCAAATTTTTATTACTTCATTTCATTAATGAGAAAATAATATTAATAATTATTTTTTGAGATACTTGTTATAGAATTATAGTAAGATATTATAAAACTTATGATAAAATATTATTAGTGATGATATTATTTTAGATTATCAATAGTTTCAATTATAAGACATCCTTTATATGGAATTTTAGAATTGGAATCTTTGCAATTAATAATTTTAAGTAGTGAGTTATCTTGTACTTCGAACCCGATTTTATTGTTGAAAGAATAACAATCATATAAAATCATGCTATTGAGATTTGTATTAGGAGTATTTGATGTATATATGAGGTAACCTGCTTCTGTATTGTTTTCCGAAATACAATTGTGGGCGACCATTTGGCTAGCATAGCCACCTTCATTTTCTAAAACATCAGCACATATAGCAAATCCATAACGATTTTTTCTTGCTATGACATTAAAAACAGATTCATGAACTCCGTATCCACTTCCAACTCCATATTTACCATTATATTCAAAGAGCCCACCTCTAACAACACCTTCACATCTTTCATGATTAGAATATCCATCATCATAATTGTCATGAGCCCAGCAATCAGTTAGAGAAACAGTTGTATGCTTAGCTTGAGGATGATTTTCGGTTAGAAGGTATGCGTGCCCATTAAATCCATCTCCATTACCACTTTCTGTAAAAACACGGGCCGCCTCGCATCTAATGAACTCTATTCCTGTGGACATGTGGTACATAAAACCTCCTCCAGCAAAGGCATATTTTGCGGCACAATCTATAATTTTCGCACCAGGACATCTGGATAAATTAAATGGAGCGTATAGTATTTCAATGCCAATGACAGTTAAGTCAATTTCATTGTTTCCTCCATAAAGTCCATTACCTTTAGGCAAATAAATTGGATTTTTGTCTAAAGATGTTCCTTCTACAATACTGAAATATAGTAATTTGCTTTTTTCATCATAATAAAAAGCAGGATTTTGAGCTGATTCGATATCTTGAATATTTGTTACGTGATGTAATGGTGTTGAATTACATCTGTAGAGTTTTCCTTTTTGGAGAGGATGTCGTTCTTCTGGAGAAATGAGAGTTTTTTTATCTGCAATGTCATGTTGAAATATTTTGTAATTGGGAGAGTTGCTACATAATGAAACAGGACTTTTTAGAACTTTTTTATATCCTGAAACTTTTTCAGCTTTTTCTATTCGTTCTCCACATAGTAACCGAACACGTTCTCCTGGATATGATTTTATTGTTAAATTTCTTCTGTTAGTCTGTTCTGAAATATTAATAGATTCACTATAGTCTCCACTTCGAATAATAATTGTTGCATCACTGTTCGTATTTATCAAGGCTTTTTTTATAGTTTTATAGGGTTTCTCAATAGTTCCATTATTTGAAAAATCATTTCCATCTGTAGAAACATATATGATAGATGCTTTATCTGCTGCAAAAACTGTATATCCGATAATAATAGAAATAAATATTATAAAAAAATGCTTCATAATGTGTTATGTTTGGTAGTTTTTAATTGGACTTGTTTGTCTAATATCATCAGACAAAAGTAAATAAAATTAAAGATAATAATACTATCTCTTATATAAGAGGTTTTTGTTTTTGTTTAGTTGAATAAATAAAGATTAAGAATTATAATTCCCTGTTTTTTTAGTAATCTTGTCTTTATAGCATCGTTATAAATGTTTTTTGAATTACTGAATCGAATAGTTATTTTTGTTTGAAATTGTCTTTGAGCTTGTTATTCTTGAAATCCCCAGAATTTAAGATGTATGGAAATGCTAAATTTTTGTAGTATGGTTTCTCATTTTTTTACATGAATCACTATAGGTGATTCTCTATTTTTTCAGGACTTTATACTTGAGGTAAATCATGTTGACTGTTGTAGTCCTAGTTTGATTTGGTTTAAGCTTTAGTTATAAAAACACAGAATTTAAGATATAAAAAAGAGAGTCACTTTTAAGTAACTCTCTGAATTTTAGTGTGGTGCCACCAGGAATCGAACCGGGGACACAAGGATTTTCAGTCCTTTGCTCTACCAACTGAGCTATGGCACCATCGTTTTTGCGAGTGCAAATGTATGATAACTTTTTCAATCGACCTAATTTTAATCTATTTTTTTACATTCATTAATAATTTTACTTTTTGCGAATAAAATCCTTGGAAGACATTAAAAAAAGTATATATATATTTTTTTGTTAAGAACAAATATATATCTTTGCATCCACAAAAGCCAATCGGGGTGTAGCACAGTTGGCAGCGCGCCACGTTCGGGACGTGGAGGTCGGAAGTTCGAGTCTTCTCACCCCGACAGATTACAGCCTAACTATTTAGTTAATAAATAGTTAGGCTGTGTTAGTTTATATATGCCGGCAGAGGTACGGCAGAGAGAGATAAAATAGGATATCTAACGTTACATTTTTTGCTACTTGCGAAGAATGTAAAAAAATGTTGTCAAAAAAGAAAGGCCAAACTGCGCTAAAAGAAATTATTGGTTATACTTATCCCAAATTATATGTTGGGAAACGGTGGTATATCGGTTTTTATGCATTCGATCCTGTTGCAGGTAAAATGCGCATCAAAACAATCAAAATTAATTTTATCGAGAAAGCAGCGGACAGAAGAAGATATGCCAATGAGCTGTGTAAACGAATATCCCGTAAACTAGATGAAGGATGGAATCCCTGGATAGAAGCTGAAAATTCTCGTGCATATCATACTTTTACAGAGGTATGCGAAAAATATCGTCGTTTTATTGAAAAAATGTTTGCCGATGGGAACTACCGGGAAGAAACATATATAGGTTATGCTTCTTACCTCCGGAATATGGTTAAATAGAATCAAGGTCGGAAAGTTCCGATTACTTACATATACCAGTTTGATAGGATGTTCGTATCAGAGTTTTTGGATTATGTTTATATTGACAGGGAAAATACAGCTCAAACTCGGGATAATTATCTGACTTTTCTACGAGTATTTTCTTCTTATTTGGTTCAGAACTCTTACTTGAAGGAACGTCTGACAGAAGGAATTTCTGTTTTGGGAAAGCGACTATATAGGAAATTGCAGATAGCAATTCTAGATGGAGATATAATTTGCTTATATGATTATTGAGATGAGGAAATTAGTTGCTGCTGTTTGTGGATATCTGATCATGATGGGCTTATAATTAATATATCAGGTTTTTATAATAATCAGTTACTTTTATGATATCTTGACCATATTTATAACATTGTCGAGGCAATCGATACGATATTTTGTTACATGTTTTTGGAGAAGGTTACTAAGTACTTATTATTACCATTGAAATATAGAGGACACATCGGTTTACGGTTGTTTAATAATGTTTCAAAATAAAAAAGTATGTCATAATGTTGTTATTTGATTGATGTTGACATGTAGAAGGAGAATGGAACGAATAATATAGAAACTTTCCAAGCCTTCTTCTGATTGAACACTGTTTTTTTAACGTGGTAATTTTATCTACCAACTATTTGACTGCATTTTTAGAATTTGTAATATCAGTATTAGGACGAAGAATTTTTTGTAAAAGAAAATTCCCATCGTATGGTTTTCGGAATTTAGTTATTTGTGAATTATGCTCTTTTATTTGAGGGCACATATTTAATCGTATTGAGATGGCTATGAATATGGGAAATACCGAGTGAAAGAGTATTTTGTAAATAAGTATCGATATATTAAGATTTCGGTAGTTTGTCAGATAAAGTTTTTCGAATGAAATATATTTTTTGCCTTACGGATGTAACGGAAATATTCATTTCCTTTGCAATTTCCTGATAATTGTGATTAGACAAATATAATCCTAGCACTAAACGATATTTTTCATTTAGTGACTCGGTTATGATTTTATTTACTAATTTTAGCCCGCAAAGTGGAGATAGTGGCACCTTATTGTGTGTTTCTGAAAAATATTCTTTCATAAACTTCAAATTCGGATCTTCAATCATCACTCTTTTACGATTTTTAGGAATGAACTTTATATCCCTATACAATGTTTTATCAATGGCTCTTAGCCGAAAGATCCAGACAACGCTTTGAAAAAGGCGTTCTAAACGATACTTGCGTAAATACAACAATAAAAAGTAATATTTTTTCACGGCTACTCAATTTAATATTAGTAATATAAAGTAGCCTCCGCCTATTTAGAGTTTGCAAAACATCAAAATAAAAATACATAAATAGAATGTATTCAAAGGCGGAGGCTCTTTTTTCCTCTTACCTAACATTTTATTTATGTATTTTTTGATTTTGTTTTGCGTTACAAACGTAAATAATTTATTTGGAATTTTCACAAAATCTCATGAAAAAATATGTTTTTAAATTAAAAATGGAATTATTATTTGGAGAGTAGTGCCCCAAAATGTGTTTTTTTAGTTTAAAAATGAATTTATTAGTATAAAGATAAGCTTTAAGGTTCAAGCGAAAGTTTTTTGCCTTTCTATGTCCTCTTCCTGAAGAGGCTAAAGTAAAACGATAACATAAATAACATTGTTTATTATATTGTTAAAGGTATATTTTGTGTATGATGTGTGCAAGATGTATATATATTATCATTTTCTGCAGTTTATCTTTAAAAAAGAACATGATTACAATGACAGGTCTGAACTGTTTCATTATTACACTAATTTTAAGAATTGTCTTTCTGAAAAATGGGAGTAAAGAACCTTGCCGTTTAGGAAATTTTTCTAAATCGATCATCATTACAAAGTTTCAATAGAACGGATGTAATATTTTATCCCTATTCTAATAATTATAATATAGTTTTGTCTTTCGTAGCAGGCATAGTGTTCAATGCCTTTCTCCTTTATTTTCCATGATTGTCCAAATTCTCTTTTCTTTATATCTAGTCCTTCTTTTTTTAACAGATTCAGGGTAACTATAATTAGTTGGTTATTATACTGCATTTGTTTCAACATGCGGGTAAATTTTTTCTCTATGGAAGAATAATGATTAAAAAAAACAATTATTTCTTTTAACTAAGGACATCAAATGATTTTCTTAGTAAAAGAATTTGTGTATAAAAAATAAAGATGTAATTTTGCAACTTTATTTCGGCAAGGTAGACAAGAGAAGTAAAAAGTTCTTCCACCTTCCGAAGGTAACCTGTATAATAAAAAAACAGATGTACGTAATTGTAGACATTCAAGGACAGCAATTTAAAGTTGAAGCCGGCAAAAAATTGTTTGTTCATCGTTTAGCAGCAGACCAAGGTGCTGCTGTTGAATTTGACAAGGTGTTGTTGATAGACAACGACGGAGATGTAAAAGTTGGAACCCCTCTTGTAGAAGGTGCTAAGGTTGTATGTGAAGTATTATCTCACCTTAAAGGAGAAAGAATTATCGTCTTCAAGAAAAAAAGAAGAAAAGGTTATCGTAAACGTAACGGTCATCGCCAAGCTTTTACGGAAGTGTTAGTTAAAGAGATTGTTGCTTAACCCTATTAAAACTTAAAGAAAATGGCACATAAGAAAGGTGTCGGTAGTTCAAAGAACGGCCGTGAATCAGAAAGTAAACGATTAGGTGTTAAAGTTTTTGGTGGACAAGTTGCTAAAGCTGGCAATATAATCGTTCGTCAAAGAGGGACAGTCCATCATCCAGGTGAAAATGTGGGTATGGGTAAAGATCATACTTTATTTGCTTTGGTGAATGGTGTTGTTGTTTTCCGCAGAAAAAAAGATAATCGTTCTTATGTTTCTGTAGAACCTCAGAACTAATCGGTTTGGTTTGTAGCGAGATAAAAGTAGAGATACTTTTATCTGATTACAATAAAGAAAAAGGTATGGGAAATATTTCCCATACCTTTTTCTTTATTGTTTTTGTAAGTTTAAAAAGAGTAGAGATTTGCTATTTGTGTACGATATAAAATAAGTAAATTCTGTTATATTTGTTGTAAATTAAAATGTAGATAAATTTAGTTATGATGTTAGGGAAAAGATATAAAATACTTTTTGTCTGTTTAGGAAATATTTGTCGTTCTCCAGCGGCAGAGGGTATTATGAAGGAGTTTATAAAAGTGTCTAAGTTAGGATATTTAATTGAAGTTGATTCAGCAGGGACTTATGGAGGTCATGCAGGAGATTTACCTGATTCTCGAATGAGAGCCCATGCTTTAAGGAGAGGGTATAATCTTACACATCGTTCACGGCAGATAAGAATTGATGATTTTGATGAATATGATATGATTATAGCTATGGATGATATGAATGTTGATGAATTACGGAGATTGGCTCCAGATGTGGAGTCGATGCGAAAAGTATATCTGATGACTGATTATTGTACTCGTCTGCAGGTTGACCATGTTCCTGATCCATATTATTCTGGGAGTGATGGCTTCGAGCAGGTTCTCGATATATTAGAAGATGCTTGTTCTGGATTGTTAAAACAATTAATTAAATAAATTGCTTTTGAATTAGGAATATATTTTTCTGTTAAAATAAGAAAGACTTATAGGTTATTTAATTTTTCTCGGTTTTTTTAATAGGGAAAAATGGATATTCTGCGACTTTTTTAAAAAGGTCTATAAGTTAAATTGTGGTATGATGAAAAATACATTCTTTTCATTTTTTATTTTATTTTGTCATTTTTTTTATACTTATGCATGTGAGCCAGTTGATTATGTAGATCCACTAATTGATTCACATAAGTCTCGTTGGTTTTATTTCCAGTCAGCTTGTCGTCCATTTGGAATGGTTAGCCTTAGTCCGGATACATGGGTTATCGGAACTTGGAATTCTGGATATCTGTATGATTCTACGGAAGTTAGATGTTTTAGTCACATACATGATTGGCAGTTAGCAGGAATCCCAATAATGCCAGTTGTTGGTAATATGAATGGACATCTGGGGTTTGAAAAAAATAAGTCATCGTTTTCGCATTCGTCTGAAATAGTAAAGCCTGGTTATCATAAATTATTTCTTAATCGATATGGAATTTCTGCAGAATTGACGTCAACAAACCGAGTAGGTTTTCATCGGTATGCGTATCCTGATAGTGTCAGTAAGGGCCATATTCTTTTTGACATAGGAGCATATTTAGCTCATGGTCCTATGGAAACAGCAGGATTTGAAGTTATTAATGACAAAGAGATACAAGGATATGTGGTTATGGCCCCGACAGAGCGGCGAAAGAAATCCTGTACCGTTTATTTTACAATTAAGTTTAACTTGCCTATATTATGTAGTGGAGGGTGGAAGAAACAAAAGATATCTGATAAAGACAAAATGTTGTATTTGAATACGAGAAAAATATCGGGAAAAGAATGTGGTGGATATGTAACATTTGATTTATCAAAAGAAAAAAGTGTATTGGTAAAAGTTGCAATTTCATATGTTAGTACTCAGCAAGCGGCTTTGAATATGAGAATGGAACTTGATCATTGGGATTTTGATAGAGTTGTGAAAGAATCGAGAGATGAATGGAATGAGAAATTGAGTGTGATAAAAATAAAAGGGGGAGTTGAAGAAGATAAAATAAAGTTTTATACGGATTTATGGCATTCCCTTTTGGGACGTCATACATTTAGTGATATAAATGGTAAGTATATAGATAATACAGGCTCTAAACTTTGTATTCGACAGTTGCCAGTAGATGCTCGAGGAGTATCATTCCGTAATCATTATAATTCTGATGCATTTTGGGGATCAGAATGGAATTTGAATATTTTATGGTCTATAGCTTATCCTCAAGTGTTAAATGATTTTAATGCTACACTTATAGATTTTTATAAAAATGGAGGAATGATTGCTCGTGGTCCAAGTGGAGGAAATTATACTTATGTTATGGTAGGAGATCAGGCTATACCAATGATTGCAGCTGCTTATAATAAAGGAATACGGAATTTTGATGTAGAGGCTGCTCTTGAGGGCTCATTGAAAAATGCAGAACCAGGTGGAATTCGTGACCATGCAGGATATGAAAGTTCTCCTAATAGATATGTAGAATATTATGATCGTTTGGGGTATGTTCCAGAAGGTGTGTTCCCTCCAGGTAATCATAGAGAAAGTGCGGCATTAACCTTATATTTTGCTTATGAGGATTGGTGTCTCTCCCAGTTTGCAAAATCTTTAGGACGTGAAGATATTTTTAAAAGATACTATAATCGTTCATTTAATTATCGTAATTTATTTGATTCATCAGTAGGATGGATACGTCCTAAATTAGAGAATGGAGAGTGGTATCACAATTTTACTCCAATAGAAAAAGGATTCAATGCAAAGGGCTTTGTTGAAGGTAATTCTGCAATTTTTACTTATTATGTACCCCATAATTTGCCAGATCTGATTGAACTTGTTGGAGGGAGAGAAGCCTTTCTTAAAAAATTATCTGAACAATTCGAAAGAGCATCGCTCAATCGTTGGATAACGGAACATGGTAAGCATGCAGAGAGTTGGGTCGATTATGAGAATCAGCCATCTTTACATATGGCTCATCTGTTTAGTCACGCTGGAGCTCCTTGGTTGACCCAATATTGGGTAAGGAAAATAAAGAAAGAAGTTTTTGGAGATATTTCTCCGTATGGTGGATATAATGGAGATGAAGATCAGGGACAATTTGGAGCATTAGGGGTTCTAATGGCTATTGGATTATTTGATATTCAGGGAGGGGCGTCTGTTGATCCGGTTTATGAGATAACGACTCCTCTATTTGAGGAAATTGTTATACAACTGGATAACCATTATTATAAGGGAAAAGAATTTAAAATTGTATCTCGTAATTTTTCATCTAAGAATATTTATATACAATCGGCTTTTCTGAATGGGGTTCCCCTTAATGAGGATTTTCGATTTTCTCATTGGGATTTAGCTAATGGTGGTACACTGGAATTAGTGTTAGGACCGTATCCTAATAAACGATGGGGAATAAAAGATGATAAATATTTTAAATAAAAAAATTTATGGGAGAAGTGTGGATGTTTAGGAGATATGCTCATTTTAATTGTGAGAAATGGTATATAATAATTATTTTATTTTTGATGTCGTCGAATTTGTATTCGTCAACAAGGGGTTTTGTATTAGCAGAGAAAGGAAAATGTACTACGAGATTGTTAGTAAATGAGAATGAAGCTTTGGTGGTACATACAGCTATTACCTTATTCCAAAAAGATGTAGAAACTGTTACAGGAAGTAGTATTTTGACAATTTCGGACCATGCCAGTAATATTAGAGGTAATTTGATTGTAGGAACTGTTGGACGGAATAATGCTATTGGTTATCTAGAGGAAAAAGGTGTGTTGGATTTATCGGAAATACGTAATAAATGGGAAGGTTTTCTTTTGAAAAAAATTGTATGGAAAGGAGCAGAAACGTTAGTTATTGTAGGGAGTGACAATCGTGGTACAGCATATGGTATTTTAGAACTTTCACGAATTATAGGGGTGTCTCCTTGGCACTATTTTGCAGATGTGCTATCAGAAAAACAGTCTTCTATTATACTGGGTAGAGTTGATACTGTTCAAATTCCGTCAGTGCAATATCGGGGAGTTTTTATAAATGATGAAGATTGGGGATTTATGCCATGGGCTACGGAAACTTGTGATTCTACATCAGAAAGAGGGGCTATTGGTCCGAAGGTTTATGAAAAGGTTTTTGAACTTTTATTACGATTGAGAGCGAATACGCTTTGGCCTGCTATGCATGAATGCACTATACCTTTTTATTTAGTGGAAGGTAACAAGGAAATGGCAGATAGATATGGAATTATTATTGGAACTTCGCATTGTGAACCAATGATGCGTTGTGCGTTAGGAGAATGGGATAGGAAGAAAAACGGAGCGTATAATTATCCTCAAAATAGAGAACGAGTCCTCCGTTTTTGGAAAGAAAGATTGGCCGAATTAAAAAATTCAGAAAATATATATACTATAGGGATGCGAGGTATTCATGATGATATGATGGAAGGGGTTAGAAATATTGAAGAATATAAATTTTATTTGAACAAAGTAATTGAAGATCAACGAAGATTGTTGAAAAATAATATTGATGAAAATGTGGGTGCAATTCCTCAAGTATTTATTCCATATAAAGAAGTTCTTGATGTGTATGATTATGGTCTGGAGGTTCCTGAAGATGTAACGTTGATATGGTGTGATGATAATTATGGTTATATAAGAAGATTAAGTAATAAGAAAGAGCAAGAGAGAATTGGCGGTTCTGGTGTTTATTATCATGTATCATATTGGGGACGTCCTCATGATTATTTGTGGCTGACTTCAACGTCTCCAGGACAAATTTATTCGGAGATGAGACGTGCGTATGATTATAATGCCCGTAAAATATGGATATTAAATGTCGGGGATTTTAAAGCTGCAGAATATCTTTCAGAATTCTTTTTAGATTTGGCATGGAATATAAACGTTGTTGATGAATCTACGGTTTTTCAGCATATGTTGGGGTGGAATAAGAAAACTTTTGGACAGGAAGTAGCTGGACAGATAACAGATATAATGAAAAAGTATTATCATTTAGGAGCTATCCGGAAACCGGAACATATGGGATGGAATAGGGTAGAAGAAGGTGTATATCCAGGTTTAACTCCAGTTATTGATACTGAATATAATCCATTTTTTAGAGAAGAATTGTCTGCTCGTCTGTCGGAATATGTTAGACTTCAAAAAAAAGCAGAATTTACAGCCTCGAAAATTAAAGAAAATCGAAAAGATGCATATTTTGAAATGGTTTTGTACCCAGTGTCAGCGGCTGCACAGATGAATCAGAAATTGTTGAATGCACAGTTAGCGAGATATTATAATAGATGTGATACAGCATTATCAGGTATTTATGCTCAGCTGAGTTTACAGGCTTATCACAATATTGAAAAACTTACAGAACATTATAATAAAGGCATAGCAAAAGGGAAGTGGAATAAAATGATGAATATGGCACCACGGAATATACCTGTATTTCAGGCACCAGTATTCAACTTTTATGATTCAATAAAAGTTGTAAATAATGTAGATAAGAATAACGCTGATTATTGGGTTTGGGCAGTGAATGCAATAAAAGGTGTATTTGATGATACAGAAGTGACGGTTTTGCCTGGAGTTGGTCATAGTTTTGAATCGATCCAAATGGAGGAAAACTCTGTTGTTCGATATTCTTTTTTCTTAGATAAAATAGGAAAAGGATTTATAAAGATTGCGACATTACCTAATCATGATATAAATGGAGAAGGACTTAAAATTGCAGTTTACGTGAATGGTAGGTATGTTGATACTGTTGATTATAGTGTGAGAGGAAGAAGTGAAAAATGGAAACAAAATGTATTAAGAAATCAGGTTATTTCAGCAATAGAATATGAATTTAAGGAGTTAGGAAATGTGGAAATATCAATTTGTTCATTAACTCCAAATATAGTTTTGGACCAAATTATGGTTGGAATTGGTGATGTCCCTGATTTTTATGAATTCCCTGTAAGATGAAATGTTTAAGAATAAAAGTTACAAAAAATAAGAGTTGAGTAAGGGTTTTTGTTTGTTCTTGCGATATATATATAAAATGCTAGGATGAACTTTTGAGAAGTATGAAAATTTGTTAGTAGATTAGTTTTTAAATTGAATAGAATCAAAAACCAATGAAGAACATCTTGTTAATTATTTTTGTAGTAGTAGTGAGTAATCTCTCTTCTCAAAATTTTTGGGAATCTCCGGCAGTTATTGATGAAGGAAAAGTTGCTCCTCGAGCTAGTTTTATCCCATATGAATCTGAATATCAGTTGGTAAAAGGTCAGAAGTGGGAATCACCGTATGTAATGTCTTTAAATGGATTATGGAAATTTGCTTTTGCAGAAAAAGTAAAGTTTTGTCCAAATAGTTTTTATGAAACTGAGTTGGATGATTCAGATTGGAAGAGTATACAAGTTCCGGGCAATTGGGAGATGCAAGGATTTGGTGTCCCTGTGTATACGAATAATAAATATGTTTTCCCATGTAATCCCCCTTATGTCAATAATGAAGATTTGCCAACGGGTATTTACCGAAGATGGTTTGATTTACCTCAAACATTTGAGGGAAGAGAAATATATCTCTATTTTGGTTCTATTGCTGGTGCTGCGACAGTTTATGTTAATGGTCAGAGGGTAGGATATTCAAAGGTGTCTAAGACAGCGTCGGAGTTTAACATTACAAAGTATTTAAGAAAAGGAAAAAATCTGTTGGTTGTTCAGGTATTAAAGTGGAGTGATGCGTCTTATTTGGAAGATCAGGATTTTTGGCGGTTGGCGGGACTAGAACGTGATGTAATGCTAATTTCTCGTCCTAAAGTGTCTATTGATGATTTTTTTGTAGTTGGAGATTTGGATAATTTGTATAAAAATGGCTTATTTAAAGCCGATGTTACGGTGTGTAATTTTACTCCCAATATAGTAAAAAACTATTTTGTAGAAATTTCATTATTAGATAAGAATAATAAGAAGATATTTACTCAGAAATCATTGGTTGATAATATTTCAGCTAAAGAGAAAGTTTCTGTATCTTTCTCTACTAAGGTGAAAAATCCATTAAAATGGTCAGCAGAATATCCAAATTTATATACTTTTTGTGTCTGTTTAAGAAATTCGTTTAATGAGATTATTGAAATATCTGGCTGTAAAACAAGGTTTAGAAAAGTTGAAATAAAAAATAAGCAGCTTTTGTTAAATGGGAAACCTATTATTATTAAGGGTGTGAATGTTCATGAACATCATCCTGTGTATGGACATTATGTTGACGAAGAAACATTGTTAGAAGATTTCCGGTTATGGAAACAGTATAATATAAATGCAATTCGTATGAGTCATTATCCTCAAAGCCCCAAAGTTTACGAATTGTGTGATAAATATGGAATTTATGTAGTTGATGAGGCCAATATAGAAGCTCACGGTCTAGATCGATTTGACCGGAGACGTCATCCGTCTTTTAACTTAGATTGGGAGGGACAACATATAGATAGGACGTTACGTATGTTTGAGAGAGATAAAAATCATCCGAGTGTGATTACATGGTCGTTGGGAAATGAAAGTGATTTCGGTCCGGTATATGAGAAAACTTATAAGATATTAAAGAAAATAGATAAAGCTCAACGGCCTGTGCAATTTCAGCGTTCTTTTGAATCTGAGTATACTGATATAATTGCTCCAATGTATATATTTGCTGATACAATAGCTCGGTATGCCCAACGGAAGGATATTTATAGGCCTATGATATTATGTGAATATTCTCATTCTATGGGGAATAGTACCGGAGGCTTTCAAGAATATTGGGATACAATTATGAAGTATCCTGCGTTACAAGGCGGTTTTATTTGGGATTGGGTTGATCAGGGGATTGAGGCAAAAGATGAGCAAGGCCGAAGATATTGGGCTTACGGAGGAGACTTGGGTGGTCATCGGTGGACACATGATGAAAATTTTTGTGCTAATGGTTTGGTAACTCCGGATAGAACTGTCCATCCAGCATTAAATGAAGTAAAAAAAGTATACCAAGATATTTGGATGGAGTCAGATGATATAGAGTCTGGCAAAATAATTTTACATAATCATGCACTATTTACGAATTTGGATGCATATGATTATCGATGGAAAATGTTTAGAAATGGCATTCTTGTTCAGTCAGAATCATTTAATGTGACAGGAGAACCTGGAAAAAGTAAATTAGTATCTTTAAATCTACCGCAAAGGGAATATGGAGATAATGTTGAATATTTCCTTATAGTAGAGGCAATACAAAAAGAAGACTCTGAATTATTAAAAGCGGGTCATGTTGTAGCTGCTGAGCAGTTTTCTTTTCCAAAAAATCGGTATTTCTCAAAGAAAAAAATTAATGGTAATTTAAAAGTCGAAAGGAGCTCTAATTATGTCCTTTTTAAGAATGGAGATACAGAAGGACGCATTCGATTGAGTGAGGGACTCATTGTTGATTATACTTATAAAGGGAAACACATTTTGACTGAGGCTCCGTTACCAAATTTTTGGAGGGCCCCGACAGATAATGATTTTGGAGCAAAAGTACCTTTTTTGTGCAATATCTGGCGTACAGCAGGGGACACACGCCAACTAAAGAAAATAGAAGTTGGAGAACAAGAAGCAGAAGGAATTAAGGTTGTTGCTCATTTTAATCTAAAATATATAGATGTGCCTTATATAATTACTTATTTTATCAGAAATGATGCTTCTATACAAATTACGGCACGAATTGATATGAGGGAAAGGGAGCTTCCTGAGATGATGCGATTTGGGATGAAAATTCAATTACCAGTAGATTTTGATAATGTAACATACTATGGTAGAGGCCCATGGGAAAATTATAGCGATAGAAATTCTGCTTCTTTTATAGGGAAGTATTCTTGTCGTGTTCGTGATTTGAAATTCGATTATATTCGTCCTCAAGAAAATGGATATAGAACGGATGTTCGATGGGCTAAATTTACAGATTCCCAGGGTTTGGGTGTATTATTTATGGGAGTTGGTACACCTATTTGTTTTAATGCGCGGAATAATTTCGATGAAGATTTGGACCCGGGACTTACAAAAAAGCAACAGCATTCCATTGATATTGATAGTCGTAATATATTGTGTGTGAATATCGATTATAAGCAGAAAGGATTAGGGGGAGATAATAGTTGGGGAGCAGAGCCTCTTGAAAAATATAGACTCAAGGCAAAGCTTTATGAATATTCATATATTATATCTCCGGTTGATTGATGTAATTGATTTTGGATAGTTTGAATGCTAAGAATAGCTTTTATTACAATGCCCTGTCAAAACTGTGGAAACGTGTGTAAAAAATAGTATAAAATCATGGATTTACGATTTATCGGTTTTTGATTCGATGAAATCGTTTAAAATGATACATGCACATTATTATCTGAAGTTATTACGCTTTGTAACTATGTATGTAGGAGAAATAACCGTATCGGAAGAAATTGTATCAGATTCTTTTTTAGTTATATGGGAAAATAGAAAATCTTTGAAGGATATTGCGAATTTTGATTCTTATATCTACGCAATAGCCAAATACAAGTCGGTTAGCTATCTTCGAGGTAGGCGACCTCAAAATATAGAGTTGGATGAAAATTATATTGATATGTTTATTCATACAGATACTACTCCAGAAGAAGAGCTGATAAGCCAGGAATGTACTCGGAAATTGAATGAAGCAATAAATAATTTACCTGAAAAATGTAAACTGACATTTAAATTAGTTCGAGAAGAAAAAATGAAATATAGAGAAGTTGCAGAAGTTTTAGGTATTTCTCAGAAAACTGTGGAGGCACATTTATCTAAAGCTGTAAAAATTCTTAGACAAATTTTATCGAGTGAATAATAAAATTAAAAAATTATTGAGATAATAGATTAAGGGTATTTTTTATTTTTTGCGATTTAATATATAGAATGATGAATGAAAAAATAAATCATATTATCGCAAAGGTTTTATCGGGTGAATCTTGTAATTCTGAGGAGCTGCTGCTGTTGACAGAATGGTTAGGTGAAGATGATTCGAGAAAAATTGAATTTGCTAGATTGGCAAGTTATTGGGATGCGGAAGTTTCTTTACGGCAAAATTTGAGTTCTTCTGATTTAGCTTTTGAAAAGCTATGGAAACGGATTAATGAGCAAGGTTCAGTACAAAAAGGAAAGAAGAAAATTCCTTTGCATTTTTTGTTTATAGCTGCATCTCTTATTATAGGTATTGTTATATATACATTTTTGTATTCTTCTGATGAACCTTCAGTTGAGAGATTTACTTATGTAACTGGTAACGATTGTTCCGAATTTTCACTTGCAGATGGAACATATGTGGTATTAAATAAGAATAGTCGTTTAGTTTATACTGATGAATATGGGGAAAAAGAACGTCGAGTCCAATTGATTGGAGAGGCTTATTTTGATGTTGAAAAAGACGTAGATAAACCTTTTATTGTACATACAGATGTTGGGGATATTATTGTATTGGGAACTTCGTTTAATGTGAAATCATACGTGGACGATTCTTGTTTTATAGCAACGTTGATTCGTGGATCTATTCAATTCAATATTCCTACTCAATCAATAATCCTTGCACCGAATGAACAATTGAGGATAAATAAAAAAAACTTTACAATGGAAATAGAATCTGTAGATGCAGATTTGGATGTTGCCTGGAAAGATGGTTTACTTAAATATCGGTCGATTACAATGTCTGATCTTATTCAAGATTTAGGATCTCGTTATAACGTATCTATAAAAATGGAAAATGAGGATTTAAAGAAAATAATTGTATCTGGGTCATTTTTATTAGATGATTCTATTGATAATGTACTGGCAATTATGCAAAATAATCTCTCTTTTAAGTGGAAAAGAAAAAATGACACGATATTAATTTATAAGTGAAGTTATCTTTAATCTTAAATTTAATATACCTATTAATCATAAATATAAATTATGAGTAATATTTTGGAACTAAAATAAATAAAATATTTTTTTTATGGATTAAAGGGTAAGTCAAGTTTCATATTATTATTAGTCTAAATATATAATTTAAAAATATGAAAATAAAAGCATATTACAATGTTTTACTACATGAAGATTTTCGGGGCAGGGTGTTAATAAAAACGATGTCTTTGATTTTTATTTTACTTTTTACGTTATCACAATTATGTGTAGCGAGTTTGTCATCTTCGCAATCGGTTCAGATTACGATTAAAGAAAAAAATGTATCGTTAATTCAACTTTTTAATAAGATTGAAAAAGTGAGTAATTTTTTATTTTTTTATGTAGATGCCGATGTGAGAAATATAAAAGTGTCTGTAGATGTAAAAAATGCCACAATACAGGAAGTCTTGAATATAACCCTAAAAGGAACTCAATTGACATATCAAATTAAAGGGCGTAATGTCAATATACTGCCTATAAGGGAAAAATCTAGTAAAAAAAGTCAGCATTCTATGGTTATTTCAGGAACAGTTTATGATTCTTCTGGAGCAACTCTTCCTGGGGTTAATGTGATGATTGATGGTTCTTCGGTTGGAACAAGTACAGATATTGATGGTAAGTTTTCGATAAAAGTTCCTGATGATCGGGCCGTGTTATCTTTCTCATTTTTGGGGTATGCTCCACAAAAAATTCCAATTGGAGAGAACGATGTATTGAAAGTAATTTTGCAGGATAATATACAGTCTTTATCAGAAGTCGTAGTTATTGGTTATGGTGTACAAAAGAAAGAAACAGTAACGGGAGCTATTTCTTCTATAGCTAGTAAGGAGATCGTGAAATCCCCGGTGGGAGCCTTGTCCAATGCTTTGGTGGGCAGGGTTTCTGGCCTTTCTGCAATACAAAAATCTGGAGAACCAGGTTTTGAAGAATCTACAATTCGTATTCGTGGTGTTGGTACTTATGCAGGAGAGCAGAATCCTCTTGTGGTTATTGATGGGATTGTGAGGGATTTGAGCACTTTGAATATGATTGATCCTAATGATATTGAGACGATAAATGTTCTGAAAGATGCATCAGCGACAGCTGTCTATGGTGTACGAGGGGCTAATGGCGTTATTATAGCAACTACTAAGAAAGGAATAATCGGAAAGCCTCAGATTTCATTTTCTGCCAATTTTGGATTTACAACACCAGCAACTCTTCCTAAAATGACAAATTCATATCAGTTTGCTAAACTTAGAAATGAAGCCATAGTCAATGATGGAGTAAAACAGGATAATTTGGTTTTTTCAGATGATGAGCTTTGGAAATTTCAAAATAATAGAGATTATACACCTGATGAAGTTGCTGCTATGTCGGATTTAAACGAAGTACAACGTAATGCATTACTAAATAGTCCAGCATTATATTATACAAGTCATGATTATATGAAAGAGTTTTTTCGAAAATCTGCTCCGCAACAACAATATAATATAAATGTATCTGGTGGGACAGATAAGGTAAACTATTTTACGTCTGTTGGATTTTTGAATCAACAAGGACTAACTTCTGATTACGGATACAAAAATGCTCCAACATCTACTAATAATAAGAGGACCAATTTTCGAAGTAATTTTGACTTTAAAGTTATAAAAAATGTAGAGTTAAGTGTTGGAATTTCAGGGCAAATCAGTAATACGAAAATATTTTTGAATGATTATAATGATTCAGATATGAATTCTAGATATAGGGATATGCTGAAAAATATTTATGAGTCTACTCCTTTTGCCGGGCCTGGGATTATTGATGGTAAATTGATTAATGGTTTTGCGGGGAATTCACCATTGGATCCAACGAAGGGTGCTTCAGGAAAAAGTCCGGTAGCATCTCTTTTAAATAAGGGATCAGGGCGGGTGACTAAAAGTTCTCTTAATACATTTTTTAAATTGAAGCATACAATGGATTATCTTACGAAAGGTTTGTCTTTAAGAGGTACAGTATCATATGATAATTATTTTAGTAAAACAGTGAATGAGACTCATCCTATACCGATGTTTACAGTAATGAGAAATCCAGAAGACCTTACGCAGAATCTTTATTTTGGAGGAACTCTTGGTGCTGAGAAATATGAGGAAAAAGCTTGGTATAAAGAACGGAAGTTATATGTGGAAGCTGGTGTAGATTATGATCGTATATTTGGTAGACATCATGTGACGGCTTTAGCTCTTATAACGGGAGAGCGTCTAACAAAACCTGGGTTACTTTATAATGTTCCACAAGGAATGTATGGATTAGTTGGTCGTGTAACTTATGGATATGATGATCGATATTTGGCAGAATTTAACGTGGGATATAATGGTTCAGAAAATTTTGCTCCGGGTAAGCAGTTCGGATTTTTTCCTGCAGTATCTGCTGGATGGACTATCTCAAAAGAACCTTTTTTCCCCGAGAATGATTGGGTGACCTGGATAAAAATAAGAGGATCTTATGGACAAACAGGGAATAGTAATATTGGAGGGAAGCGTTTCCTTTATTTACCAAGTTCTTGGGAAGAACTCGTCGATTATGTGTGGCCATTTTCTGGATATAACTTTGGGTATACAGACGGTTCTATTGTTACACCTTGGATTACGGGAAAGAGTGAAAAAGTAGTTGGAAATCCGGATGTTACTTGGGAAAAGAAGATATCTTATAATATTGCTGCGGAATTGCGCTTTTTTAAAGATCGCCTGTCTATAACAGCTGATTTATTTAAAGAAAATCGAAATAATATTCTTACGACTTTAGAGACAGTTCCTGGTATTGTTGGTGCTGATGTGAGTGTGCTTCCTCCAGTGAATGTAGGAAAGATGAGCAATAAGGGATATGAACTTTCTATTTTATGGAGAGATAATATATCAGATTTCAATTACCAAATTAGTGGACAAGTTTCGTATGCAAGAAATAAAATAGATTATATGGCAGAGGCTCCATACGAATATGTGTGGATGAATAAGACTGGATTTTCGTATGGACAATATAAAGCATATGTGAATGATGGATTTTATAATTCGGAGGAAGAAGCAGCAAATCATCCGTATAATTCTGTGGATGGAAATCATGTACAAGCTGGAGATTTGAGAATTATCGATATAAATGGGGATGGTATAATAGATAACAAAGATGTAACACCGACAGGATTTTCTAATATACCTCGATATGCTTTTAGTGCAAATGTGTTTTTGGAATATAAAGGTTTTGAAATTTCAGCTCTTTTTACCGGATCGGCCCAAGGAACATTTAGTATGGGAGGATATATGATAAGTCCTTTTGCACAGAACAAAAGTAATGCTTTAGAATACATGTACGAGGGCCGTTGGACTCCGGAAAATTATGCTTCAGGGAAAAAAATAACATATCCACGTATGTCATTAAATACCTCTGGAACACAAAATGGTGCGACTAATTCTTTTTGGTTCCGTTCTACTGATCATGTGAAATTAAAAAATCTTGAAGTTGCCTATACATTTAGAAAATTGGGATTCTTATCACGATTGAAAATGTCGTCTTTACGACTGTATTTCAATTCAAATAACCTATTCACTTTTGGAGGAAAAGATTTGATAGAGGGAATAGACCCGGAATTGTCTCAAGACGACAAGACGACGGAAGGAATAATTTATCCTATAACTCGAGTATTTAACTTTGGTTTTAAAATTCAATTCTAATATATCCAGTATGAAAAAAATATCATATTTGCTGACTTCAATTTTGATCATTATTGGGATATCTTCATGTAAAGACGCTTTTATTGAAAAACCTGCGGTCACGGGTTTGTCTGTGGATGAAGTATTTTCTTCAGCTAAAAATGCAGAAGGGGCTATATCTCTTGCCTATTCGTATATCTTGTCTTCTGGTCTGCCGATATATAGTTGGACTCCTCCCTATCTCCCTTATGAAGCAACAGAAGCAATAATGGGAGGAGAAGATGTTGATTCAAGTTGGGGATATATGAAGGAAAATTTGGTAAGTTCTGGAATGACAGCAACTGATAGTTATAATAATGGAGCTGGACTGAGTGATGATTACTTCCCGTATAATTATAAATATATTCGTCATGCTTTTCTTGTCATAGAGAATATAGATAAGGTTCCAGATATGACGTTGGCAGAAAAAGAAATTGTTAAGGGTGAGATGAAAGGATTGATAGCATTTCGTTATCTTGAAATGATGAAACGCTATGGAGGAGTTCCTTTAGTAAAAAAGACATTAACAATGGTCGAGTCTGCACCGAGAGCAACAGTACAAGAGACATTGGATTATATTCTTGAATTATGTGAGCAATCAGCTGTAGCTCTTGACAATGTAGTTTGGTCAAATGATTGGATGGGTAGGTTGACTAAAGGAGTTCCATTAGCTATAAAAGCTGAAGCTTTGATGTATACTGCTCGTCCATTGTTCAACTCAGATGAGCCATATCTTCCATATGGAGTAAATAACGATAAAATTTGTTTATGTGAATATAAAGAGAGTCGTTGGAATGATGCAATAAAAGCTAATTTAGATGTTTTAAAATGGGGTAAGGAGAATGGGTATGAGATTATTGATACGGACAATCCTTTTGAAGATTTTGGGACAGCAGTTGGTGTTCCTTGTAATAAGGAAATATTGTTAGCATATAAGCATCAAGCTGTAGGACAAGGACCTTCTGGAATTTATAAGAACTATTGCCCAAATCCTCTCTATATTAGAAGTAATGGTGGTACAGCTTTATGTGAGTATAGGGGGATGTCCTATGAAATGTTATTGAATTTCAAAAAAGCTGATGGCAGTGAACAAGTATGGGCTGGAACAGAGGAACGTCCATATCAAGAGTATTATGATAAGGTTCATGAAATGGAACCTCGTTTTAAAGCATCAGTATTTGCTTATGGTATAAATCCTTGGAATAACGAAGGAAATGATAAGTGGAGCATTACAAATGAGTCTTCTTGGTTAAAGGCTAATAAAAATAAGCAAGGATGTGCTCGTAATATCAAATTTTGGTATAATACAGGGAATCGAGAATGGTTTGAGTTCCCAATATATCGTATGGCGGAGTTTTATTTGAATTTGGCGGAAGCTTATAATGAAATAGGACATTCTACTGAAGCCTTAGCTAATTTAAATGTAATACGTAATCGTGCGGGCTTGCCTGATGAGACCGTAACAGATTATAAGCTTTTACAAACAAGTATTCGCCGAGAATGGGCTGTTGAATTTTATAATGAAAATCAATACTATCCCCATGCAAGACATTGGAAAGAAGGTGAAACGATGATTGCTGGGACTAAGCATATATTTACATTTAAGTTTGCTGGCTCTTTAACCGATGCTCGGGTACCGGAAGATTTTATCAGTTATCGTTTGGACGAAGCTGCACAAAAATATGTGTGGTTAAAAAAAATGTATTTGAGTCCTATAACCTTAGCTGAAGTGAATAAGGGCTATATAGAACAAAATCCTGGTTATTAATAAATGTAACTTGGTGTAAAATGAGAAAAATATGATAATTAATAATATAAAGACTATGTGGTTAAAACCGACGTGTATCATAGCGGCATCTATTTTTTGTATTTCTTTTTCTCAGGCTCAGAAAGGAAATACTGATGAAGATGAAAAGAATATAGATTTTACATATACTATTCCAGGGACGAGTATGATGATAAAGAAAGAGTGGTCAACTTCAGCTATTTCGTCTGCCTCAGGAGAGGAAATAAGTATGCCGACATCCAGTTTAAATAATATGTTATTTGGAAAATTACCGGGACTAACAGTTCAAGGGACTACAGGAGAACCTGGTTATGACGCTGCAACACTTAATATTAGAGGAATAGGAACATATAACTCTGCTGATATTCCTATTTTTGTGGATGGTTTTCAAACTAATATGTCTTTTTTTCAGTACCTCTCTCCTGGAGAAATAGAATCAGTCTCTATATTAAAGGATGCAGCGGCTTTAGCTCCATTCGGGATGCGTGGAGCTAATGGAGTCATTTGGGTGACAACTAAGCGAGGAAATGTAGGAAAGCCAACAATTCAGTTTCAAACGCGTTTTGGCCTACAACAACCGATTTCAATAAATAAACCTTTAGGAACAGCTCAATATTCAAAGTTGTATAATGAGGCAGTCAGCAACGATAATGGTAATATTTGGAGTCCGATTTATTCTGAACAAGATATTTTAAATGCTCCCAATGTTGATTGGTTTGATGAAACTTTGAGGGATTATACCCCTTATACAGATGTTGATTTATCCCTTAAAGGCGGAAATAATATTGCACGATATTTTGTATTTATGGGTTATATGAACCAAAATGGTTTGTATGATGTTCCAACGAATGATACTTTGGCAAATTCGGGAATACGAAGATTTAATGTTCGTACCAATTTAGATATTAATTTGTTTGACATTTTTAAAGCAAAGATTGATTTAGGTGGACGAATTGAAGATCGTCATTACCCTAATCGAGCATCAGGGGATATTTGGAATGATATGGCCCGTTATCCAAGTAATATATATCCAGTAAAGAATATTGATGGTACTTGGACTGGGACACCGGTTTATCCTAATAATCCGGTAGCAGAAACAAATTCGACAGGACGTGTATCAACACATGATCGGACTTTGCAAGCTAATTTTAGTCTAAAAGAAAAATTAGATTTTTTAGTGAAAGGCTTATATTTAAAAGAGTCTGTTTCATTTAGTAACTGGACTCGTGATGGGGCGTCGAATTGGAGAACTTATGCTCGTTATATAGATGGGGTACAACAAACAACAGACCAGAATACTCCATATAGTAGGACAGAAGATAATGGAACTAACCAATGGAGTTGGCAACATCTGAGTGGGACGATTGGATATGATAATACTTTTGGAAAGCATCGGATATCATCTTCTGTAAATATATTACATAATACTTATAAAACAGACTTATCTAATAATGGGGATGCTGGCATGATGCTTAATTATAAATATATGAATATTGGTGGGGGAATTAATTATGTTTATGATGAGCGTTATGTTGGTGAGTTTGGTTTTTCTTTTAGTGGTTCTGATAATTATAAGCCTGGGAACAAGTGGGGATTTTATCCATCATTGTCTATGGCTTGGATTATTTCCAATGAAGCATTTCTTAAAAAAAATATGATTATCGATTTTTTGAAACTGCGTTTTTCTGTAGGAAAGACAGGGTGGGACCCAATGGGGACGAAGAGGTATTTGTATCAGACTTATTATCAGAGTGGTGGCGGATTATATGTTGGTAATGATGCTCCGACATGGAAGAATGGATTAGGATTGTTGTATGAACCTAATAGTGCAATTTTTGCAGAACAAAGTATGAAATATAACATAGGCTTAAATATGAAATTGATACAGAAAATTGATTGGATTTTTGATGCTTTTTTAGAAAAAAGATCAGGTATTGTGTCTCAAGATCTTATGATGCCTTCTACTTATGGAGTGGAGCCTCCGTATAGAAATGTTGGAAAAGTAACAAATAAAGGTTTCGAAACAGAAATAATTTTCTCAGATAAGATAGGTTCTTTTGACTATTATTTGACCGGATCGGTTACTTATAATACAAATAAAATAGATTATATGTCCGAGGTGATTACATCAGCTGCTGCTGCGCGTACAGGTCATAGAATAGGAGCATTATTTGGGTATGAAGCTGAAAGATTTTATGATATTTCAGATTTTGATATAAATGGGGATTTGAATGAAAATCTTCCTATTCCTACATTAGGAAATGTACAACCAGGAGATATTAAATATAAAGATCAAAATGGAGATTTTATAATCGATGAAAATGATAAAATACAAATAGGTAATCCTACTTTCCCTGAATGTTCTTATTCTTTCGGATTAGGGGGTAATGTAAGAGGATTTGATTTTAAAATTTTATTTCAGGGTACAGCAGGGCGTGATATAAATTTATTGGATGCTCCTTTACAAAATATTGCTTTTCGAGATAATGGAAATGTATATAGAATTGCTGAAGGCCGGTGGGCATATTATCCAGACCAAGGAATTGATACACGCTTGGTTGCTACTTATCCTCGTTTATCAACAGAAGATAATAATAACAACTATGTAAATTCAACACTTTGGAAAAGAAATGGAGACTATTTGAAATTACGGAACGTAGAAATTGGTTATTCATTACCGGAAAAATGGTTGAGCAAGATAGGAATAAATCATACTCGTGTTTTTTTACAAGGAGTGAATTTATTAACAATAAGTAAATTAATGAAGGATTATGATATGGATCCAGAAGTTTTATCTGGTTATCCAGCCATGAAATCTTATAATATAGGTGTAACCGTAAATTTCTAATAGATATTATGAAGAAGATATATATTTTATTGATATTAGTTATTAGTTTATTTACAATATCGGCTTGTGATGATATTTTAGATACAAAAGGAGATATTTATTTAACTCCGGAGATGCTTGAGACTCAATATGAACAGATGTTTTCATTTGGATATAAAACTTATACAAATGTAATCAATGGCTTTACTCGTATTGATAACAATCTGTTTGCTGCAGTATCTGATGAGGCTCAAAATGTTACACCGATTTCTGATACTCAAAGGTTTAATGAAGGTAGTTGGAATGCATTTTATAATCCTGATGATTATTATGCAAAAGCATATAGGGGAATTCATGATGTTAATTTTTATCTTGAAAATTCTACTGAATATAAGAAAATTTTGGCTTTGAACAGGGATACAATGAATGCTACAAGCCTGACACAATATAAAAAGGATGTGCAAAATTGTGCTTGGTTACGGTGTGAAGCCCAAGCTTTAAGAGCTTATTATTATTTTGAATTAGCTAAAAGATATGGTGGAGTGCCATTGATAACTAAGACGTATAACTTAGATGAAAATGCAAATAAATCGAGGGCTTCATTTGATGAAGTAATAAATGCGATAGTGCAGGATATTGATGAAGTAAAAGATAATTTGGTTGAAGATTGGAAATCAGAAGGTTATTCAGATATGGATGGCCGATTGACTAAAGGTGCCGCTTTATCTATAAAAGCAAGAGCCTTATTATATGCGGCTAGTCCTCTTTTCAATCCAGAAAATAATAAAGAAAAATGGGAGAGAGCTGCGGCTGCATCACATGATATTATAGCAATGAATAGGTATAAATTGCATACTAGTTATAAAACGCTATTTACGACAAAAATAACAAATACAAGTAAGGAAACGATTTGGGCCATAAGAATGGGGCAGACAAATGATTTTGAACGAGCAAATTATCCTGTGGGTACTCCTGGAGGAGGGACAGGTATTTGCCCTTCTCAAAATTTGGTGTCTGAGTATGAATATAAAACAGCTCCTAGTGAAGATAATCCTTATGAGGGACTGGATCCTAGATTTGAATTTACAATTGTGCATAATGGAAGTACGTGGAATGGACGTACAATTGAGATCTGGGAAGGGGGACAAGATGATCCGAAAAAAGCCAATGCATCAAAAACAGGATATTATTTGCGCAAATTTTTAAATGAAAATCAGAATTTGGTAAATGATGCTAAAGAAATTAGAAGCTGGATTATTTTTAGGTATGCTGAGACTTTATTGAATTATGCTGAGGCAATGAATGAAGCTTATGGTCCAGATAGTGACCCTAAGGGATATGGAAAAACAGCGAGAGAAGCAGTTAATGAAGTGCGTAATCGTTCTGGTGTGAGAATGCCACCAGTAAGTGTTAGTATAGGAGATGTAGAAAGTATGCGTGAAGCTATTAAACATGAACGTTGTATAGAATTGGCATTTGAAGAACATCGGTATTGGGATTTAAAAAGATGGAATGATGCTAAAGAGATATTGAACCAGCCTATCAAAGGAGTAAAGGTGACCAAATTGTCAGAAGGGGAAAATATTCGTTATGTTTATACTGAATTTGATGTTGCAAAAAGGTTTTTCAGTGCACCAAAGATGAATTTATATCCAATTCCACAAACAGAAATCGTAAAATCTCAAGGAGTATTAGTCCAAAATCCAGAATGGTAATAATATAATGATATAAATATGGAAAATAAAAATATAGTAAAAGTTATTTCTTCACTATTTATGATAACCATACTTTTTTCCTGTGCAGATATTGATAGTGAAAAAGAATGGGGTACAGCTTTGATATATATACCTCAAGCCACCTATGGGGATAATAATTATACAGTGCCTAATGATGGCAGCCAGGAACAGAACAACTTAAATTATTCTGTTTCTGAAAATAAAGTAAATATTTTTTTAGGAGTGTATCGTTCTGGATTGATGCCGTTGGAAGGCTATTCTGTAAAAATATTTTCTGAAGATATAGTTCTATCGGGATATGAACCTTTACCCCAAAATGTATATGTGTTGCCCGATAATATATCGGTACCGGATGGTAGTCGGGAAAAAACTTTTTATTTATCGGTTGATTTAGATTTTCTTAGAAACAATGAAGATACCGATTATGCCTTATCTGTTAAAATAACAGATCCAACAAGATATATGTTGAATGAAAGTATATCAACTGTCAATGTACTTATAAAAACGAAAAATCTGTTGGAAAAGATTGATGGTGGAGATAAATAGAAGCATCAGGGAGATGATAAATATATAGGGAAGATAATGAAATTATAAAAGAGGCTTTTTATATATTAATATTGGGAGAAGATGAATGGGCAAGGGGTAATAAAGCAAATTCTTCAGGTGTATAGAGTATTGATAATTTTGTTCTTTTGGTTAACTAATGTCAATGCTTGGTCATCAAAATCGTTTTTAGATAATGTTTATAATTATATTGAAAATGTTCAGGTTTATGAGTGGGGACAAGAGAAACCTCATGTTCCAATAATTCCTTATACTTCTGAGAGAGAGGCATTATCTTTTGATTCTAAGAATAGTTCGGCGACAATATCTTTAAATGGAAATTGGAAATTTTTTTTGGTTAAGAATCCTGCTCTGGTGCCAAAAGACTTTTATCGCACTGATTATGATGATAAAAGTTGGGAAACTATTGTAGTTCCGTCAAACTGGCAGATGTGTGGTTATGAGACTCCGAAATTTAGGAATATTAGTTTACCTTTTAATGAAAATCCGCCTTTTGTTCCTCATGAATATAATCCTGTAGGAATGTATCGTTATGAGTTTATTCTTCCTGATACTTGGGATGAAAAACAAGTATTTCTTCGTTTTGAGGGAGTTGCTTCGGCATCATTTGTCTGGATAAATGGACAGGAAGTTGGCTATGATCAGGGAGCTATGGAGCCGGCGGAATATAATGTCACATCTTTATTAAAGCCAGGGAAAAATATGGTGGCATTAAGTGTTTATACTTATTGTGATGGATCATATTTGGAACAACAAGATATGTGGAGATTGTCTGGTATATTTAGAGATGTGAAGTTAATAGCGAGGCCAAAAGCTTATATACATGATTATTATATTACAACAGATTTTGATCAAGAATATAAAGACGGTACATTGAATGTTGAATTGGATTTTCGAAATCGAAAATCTTTTCGAAAAGGAGATTCTATTACGATTTCATTATATGATTCGCATAAAAATTTAGTAGATGAAGTAGGGCGTTTATCTGTGTCGTCTTTATCTACGGAGAAAGTGAAAATTTCAAAAATATTTGCTAATCCTCATAAATGGAGTGCTGAAAATCCATATTTATACAATTTACTTATTATTCTTAAAGATAGATCAGGACATGTGATAGAAGTTTTGTCATCGAAAGTCGGGTTTCGTAAAGTTGAATATTCTCATCGGGCATTGTTAATAAATGGAGTTCCTGTAAAGCTTAATGGAGTGAATTCTCATCAGCAACATCCTCTTTGGGGGCATATGATAGATGAGGCGACGATTATTAAAGATTTTGAGCTAATGAAACGTTTTAACATCAACCATATAAGAACATGCCATTATCCTCCAGTTTATGAATATCTGCAATTGGCAGATGAATATGGATTATATGTTATTGATGAAGTTGGAAATGAAGCACATGCAACAGAATATATTTCTGGAGATGAAAAGTGGTTACCTCAATATCTTGACCGAATGCGGCAGATGGTATATCGCGATCGTAATCATCCTTCGATAATAATATGGAGTGCTGGAAATGAGTCGGGAGAAGGAAATAATATTTGTGAAATTATAGCTGAAGGAAAAAGTTTGGATGCAAGCCGGCCAGCATGGATGTATGGAGGAAATACAGAAGATAGGTATCCTGGTATGGGTATGGCTTGTGAAGACATTATAGGTCCTCGGTACCCTTCAAGTTTTGAGTTGGAAGAAAGAGTTGGGAGAGTTCCTGAGTCGGAAGATTCACGCCCGGCATATATGGATGAATATTTGTCAGCAGCCGGCAATAGCTTAGGAGCATTGGATGAGTTTTGGGATGTTATTTATAAATATCCTCGTTGTATAGGTGGTGCCTTGTGGGATTGGATTAGTCCGGGTATTTCCCGAAAATACGTTATGTTAAAAGACGCTTCCACTTCAGGAATACAAGCTCACCTTATGGGAAATGCTGTTTTGAAAGAAGGACAGTTTGGAAAAGGTATCTATTTAAGTGGAAATGATGAGTGGGTCGAATTATATCGGGATCCGGAGTTAGATATAACAGGCAAATTATTGACATTGTCGATATGGATAAAACCTGAATATTGGAATGGTTCTGGTGCTATATTAACAAAAGGTCAAAAACAATTTGGCCTTATTCAATTGTCGGAAGATAAATTGGAATTTTATGTTTCTGGAAAACAACGTGTTGCTGTGAATGCTTCATTACCCGATGACTGGGTCGGAAAATGGCATCATATTGCAGGTATTTATGATGGTACGAAATTGCAATTGTATATTGATGCAAAGGTGATGGGTGAGAAACCATGTAATATAGATATTGTGAATTATCCTTGGCAAGTGAATATAGGAAAAAATGCAGATACTGACGGATCTCAACAACGGGGTTATTTATTAAATGCAACGATAGATAATGCAGCTATATTTGATAAGGTTATTTCTGTTGAGAAATTGTATTTAGGGGAAGATTTATCAAAAGATGCGAAGTTATGGTTAGACTTTGACCAAATTCAGGCACAAGGAGATTTTTTTAGTTTAGGCATAGGTGCTCGTTCTTATGGAATTGTTTGGCCTGACCGTACAGTACAACCTGAAGCTTGGCAGATAAAAAAAGTTGGACAGCCAGTCAAAATAGAATGGGCTGATAAAGACGCTTGGATAGTTAGTATCACAAACCGATTTTCGTTTACTAATTTGAAAGATTTGAATATGCTTGTACAGCTTTATGGAAACGGGAGTCTTTGTTTGGAGTGGAATGATAGTTTAAGTTTGGCTCCATTAAGGACTATGGAGTATTGTATTGAGAAATTAAGAGAGTATTCATTTAAAAAAGGAGTTGATTATCGTATACAAATAAGTTTTAAATTAAAACAACCAAAAAAATGGGCTCCTGAAGGTTTTGAAATAGCATTTGAAGATTTGGAGTTATATAGAGGGAATATACATATAGAAAATAATTCAGATAAACTTGAGCCTCTTCAGGTTAGAGAAGAGGCTCAGACAATCAAAATTCTAGGACAAAATTTTGAGTATACATTCGGGAAATTGTCCGGTACATTAGAATCATTGATTTATAATGGAATACAATATATAAAAAAGGTTCCTGTTGCAAATATTTGGAGAGCTCCGTTAGCGAATGAACAAGATAGTTGGGCAAAAGAGTATGGGAAAACAGGAATATATGAAGATGGATATGGGTTAGGAACAGCTAATCCTTGGTTTGCCCATCAATTGGATAAAATGAGTCTGGCAAGTGGTGATGCAACCTATCGAAAATTGAAAAATGGGCAAGTTGTTATCGATTTACGTAATGTACTACAAGCTGATACATTTAGGACTTCTATTGAAAACCGATATGTTTATACTGTGTCAGCAGATGGCCTGTTGACTCTAAAACATACGATGACTCCTTGGGGAGACTGGCCGGTATGGATACCAAAAGTAGGAATACAATTTATGTTAGATGGCCAGTTCGATAAATTTAGTTGGTATGGTAGAGGACCTCAAGAAAATTATTGTGATCGTAAGACCGGTTACCGTATTGGATATTATACAATGAATGTATCAGAAATGTACGAACCGTATTTGATACCGCAGGAACATGGGAATCGTAGTGATGTATCTTATCTGAAGTTGGAAAATGAATCTGGAACTGGAATCGAAATTTCATCAGATGAAAAGTTTAATTGTTCGGTTTCTCATATATTGTTGGATAATCTGACTAGAGCAATGTATCCATTTCAATTAAAACCAGTAGATGACATTACGATCAATATTGATTATTCTAATTCTGGAGTAGGTTGTACTGCTATTTCGACGGTCAATAAGTATAGGACTTACCCGAAAGAATATACTTTTAAAATGAAAATAAAACCATTTGCTAAATAGATTGGGAGGATAATAGGAAGATTATGAAAGAGAAAATAAGTTTTGTAATTGTAGGATTACTGTTTTGTGTATATAACATGAAAGGGCAGATAGATACAGATCCGCTACGATATGATGCAGATGATCCTAAACGAATTTCGTATGGAGATAGTACATGGATTACCAAAAAAGATAATTCTCCAGAAGGAGAGTTGATTTACTCGTCCATAACTCTTGGGAAACCTTTTGTCGGATTTCGAGTTTTGTGTGGCTGGCTAAGAGAGCAGGACATTAGGAATCACTTTTCTTTTTATTATAAAGAGAGTAATGGGGAAGAATGGAAAGAAGTATCCGATTTTAAATGGGATGTACGAACTTATCCTTCTCCTTGGTATCAGGTTTCTTATGCTTATGGTGAATTTCCAAACAATAAAGAGATTTCATATTTCAAGATAAAATTGAAAGAAACTTTTTACAATAACAGTGATTGGGATATGGGATATAATACGTTATTAGGTAGAGTAGTTTTATTTACAAAAGAATATAATCAACTAGACATTGATAGTAATAAACAATATGCTATATCAAATAAGGACGGATATTATTGGATAGAGGATAGTGGGTACATTATACAATCTGGAATATTTCCCAAGTATGGAGGGGAAGGTGCATGGAGAATAATTAGAAATGAAGATTTTACATATACAGTAAAATCTGCAGATGAGTCGGTTGTATTATCGTTTGATTCTAATTTAAACTTTAATGAGAATCAATTTGAGGGAATTTTGACACGGTTTGGGAATGAACATAGATATTCTCATACTGAAAATGATGTACAAAAGGGTAGTGATGATCGATTTTTAATAGAAAGAATAGAAGGGGGTAAATATACTTTTAGAAGAGCCCATGATGGCCGGGCAATAGGTATAGCGGAAGGTGATATTTTATCTGGAAATAAAATCTCTGTGAAAAGAGGAAAACCTGAAGCTCTAACTCTTACAGAGATATCAGACCCAAGTAGTATTAAGTATGAATATAAAGATAATTTAAGTATAATAGTACAAAGTGGTCAAGTAAAAATTTCTGGATTAGAAAGGAACAGTAAAGTTCAGATATTTCAAATTTCAGGTTTATTGATGTTGCAGGAGACTGTAAATGTATCGAACGTCAATTATTTTTTGGAAAATGGTGTATATATTATAAATGTGGTAGGGCAAAAGGCTTCGCTAAAGAGAAAAGTTATTATAAAGTAAAAACTTATGTTAAAATATTTAGTAAAGATGAAAACTGTTGTTGTGTGGTTGGTCATGTTGGTGTTTACAATTCTGGGAATGCAAGCCCAATCTTATTATTATGATGAATTGAAAGAAGGTTCGACTCTTTTTGATGTAGGCCCTGGAAAAAATATTAATTTATCTTTTGATGAAAGTTTTGTACATGTCAGTAAATCAAATCCATATTATTTTGAATTGACAAATGGTGAACCATATATTGCTATAGGTGCTAATATTTGTTGGGGAGATATGTTTTATATGAAAAGATGGATGAAGCTTATTTCTATGAACGGAGGTAATTTTGCTCGTATATGGTTAAGTGATAGTAGATTTGAGATAGATGAGCCTCAGTATAAAGGTCCAGGATGGCCTAATCAACAAGCTTTAGATAATATTGATTCTTTGTTAGTTTGGGCTAAACGTTTTCATCTTAAACTGATGTTTTGTGTAGAAGATTGTCGGCGTATTTATGCTAATAAAGATGCCGGTAGTAATGTTAAAACATTGTATCATGTAGATAATGGTGGTCCTTTTAATAATATGGATGAGTATATAAATACAGATATTGGTAAGCAGGTTTATATAAATCGTATGAATGTATTTAAAGAACATTTTGGTGATAATCCGGCTATTTTAGGTTGGGAACTTTGGAATGAAATGGATGCAATAGAGCCACCATATCCTAGTTATACGAATTGGACAAAATATATGCTTCCAATAGTGAAAAAAATGTTCCCTAAAAATTTGGTAATGCAGAGTTTAGGTAGTTATGATAAAAGCTCTTGTGAAAAATCTTATAAGGAAATAATTACGATGGAAGATAATGAAGTAGGGCAAATACATCGCTATATAGATGAACATCCGACAACTCTCTCTATTTGTAAAGGGCCAATGGATTTGCTCGCGGCTGATGCTATTAATACGTTAAAATCATATCAGGTGAGAAAACCTTTATTATTATCAGAAACAGGTGCGGTACAACCTAAGCACGCTGGCCCTCATGAAATTTATACTATAGATACAAAGGGTATGTTGATGCATGATATGTTGTTCACTCCATTTTTTTGCGGTTCAGCTGGTTCCGGCTTTTCTTGGCATTGGGATAATACCTATATAGAAAAAAATAATTTGTGGTATCATATACAGAGATTTGCAAATGCTGTGAAAGATATAAATCCTATTATCGAGAGATTTGAACCAACACAGAGAGAGGGGGATGGATTGAGGCTTTATATTCTTTCTGGCTCAGAACATATTTTAATATGGTGTCGAGATATAAATAATACATGGATTACTGAATTGAGAGATAAAATTGCTCCAGAAACATTGAAAGGGAAGAAGATTGACCTTTCAGATTTAATCGGGAATAGAAATATTGGTAATGTCGAACTTTATGATCCGTGGAAAGATATCCAACCGAAATTTTCTCTTTCGGGAAATGTGGTAACATTACCTGATTTTCAGCGCTCTATGGTTATACGAGTATCATATAAATAGTTTTATTAAATAAATGTTTCATTATTAAAATGTTATTATCATGAAAAAAATTTTATTCTTTATGCTTGTTATGGCATTGTATACACAAATGATTGATGCACAAATTTGGTATTATGATGAGATGCGTAAAACGGATAAGGCTGAGAGTGGACAAACTGAGATTGGCGGAGAAATAGTAAATATTGCTTTTGAAGGAAATTTAGAGAAATTTGGAGGATATGGAGATTCTACTGTTGTAAATAAAAAAATAGGGAATGAAGAAGGGGCTATTGAATATGCTGCAGAAATGTTGGGAGATGGAGATCAGAATATCACCGCATTTTATGCGTTTTGTGTATTTAGAAGGTCAGATCCAGCAACGTCTAATGATTTACATATAAAAGACCTATTTGCATTTTATTATAAGACGGAACCAGATGCTGAATGGATAGAATTCCCGATAACAGATGATATGGAAGAAGTTGTATTTCCGGGAGGATGGTCCCGTTCTGCTGTTGTCGGTGCGTCAATGGATGGTATCGAGGCTACAAATTTTAAAGTTGTCATAAAAGATAAGACTTTTGAAGGTGATGGAGATAATTGGAGTGCCTACGTTGGTAAAATTGGACTATATACGGGAGAGCCGTTGGATATTGATTTAGCTAAACAATATTCTATATCTACTATTGAAAATAAATATTGGTTGATTGATGGAGATGCAGATTTGGGGAGATTTGTCCATCATACAGATGTTGCAAAGCCTGGTACAGCTTCAGCTTGGACATTTCATAAACATGCCAATAATACTTACACTATTCGAACAGGAGAAAATGCAGAGTTAGCTTTTAATATGAATTATGCTAAGTGGGATAATGATCTTTGGATGGGTTTTGTAAAAGAATTTCAAGGGTCGGGGGCTGCTCCTTATGAAAAGTTTACAGTAAAAAGTACTTATCTTATAGGAAAAAATATGGATGGAACTTACCAGTTTAGAAGAGCTCAGGATGGACGTTTGATAGGTAAAGCAGAAAATAAGAATGATGAATGTGTTTCTGTTTGTCGTCCAGAAGATAATTATGCTCGAGATATAACCTTGGAGGTTATTGGAGATGTAGTTTCTGTTGATGAAGTTTATGACGAAAATTTATTGTTTACAATTACAGATAGGAATTTGGTTATTAATGGTTTGGAAAAAAATAATAAGATAAATATTTCTTCTTTGTCTGGGACTATGATTATTAGTGATATTGTAAATAGTTCTGCAGTATCTTATTCCATGGAGCAGGGTATATATGTTGTGAACATAATAACTAATAAAGGTATTGTAACTAAGAAAATATTCGTGAAATAAGTGTGTGTGTAAGAGGATGTAACTTGATTTTTGACAATGTCTAAGTTACATCCTTTTTATTAATGCTAATATATATGTTTAGAGATATTATAATCTGTTTAATATTGTTATTCGGTTGTGAAGTAAAGATATATTCACAAATTGAGCAAAAAGGTTTTCCTCTTATTGGAGCACAAGTATTTATTGAGCCTGGGCAAACTGAAGAAGAAACTGAAATTTGGTTTAGACAAATGAAAAAATGTGGGATGTCTATTTGCCGAATAAGAATGTTTGAAACATATATGAAAGATGATTCAGGAAAGTGGAATTTTTCTTTATTTGACAGAGCCTTTAGAATTGCAGAAAAGTATGATATAAAAATTTTGGCTACGTTATTCCCGACGACGGCTAAAACAGATATCGGAGGATATAAATTCCCAGTAGATGATATTACATATGATAATATGTTGTTGTATATAAAAAATGTAGTTTTACATTTTAAACAGTTTTCATCTTTGTATGGTTGGGTGTTGATAAATGAACCAGGGACAGGAGGAAATATACCGTATGGTAGTTATACAGCTCAAAAATATGAAGAATGGCGAGAGAATCATCCTGACAGTGCATTTGATAGTAGAGGGTATCCCATATTAATAACATTTACGGATCAGCGTTTTTTGTTAGATTATAATACCTGGTTTCTTTCGCATTTAGCATCAGAAGTGAAGAAATATGATACGGAAAGCCATATACATGTAAATAATCATGCGATATTTGATAACTGTGGAGAGTATGATTTCCCTAAATGGCGAGCTTTTTTGAATAGTTTAGGTGGATCAGCACACCCCAGTTGGCACTTTAATTATTTTAGTAGAGACCAATATACTTTAGCCATGTCTGCAAATAGTGAAATATTACGTTCAGGAGCTGGAAATATTCCTTGGATAATGACGGAAATACAGGGTGGTAATAATACGTATAGCGGTTATGCTCCGTTTTGTCCTACGTTTTCAGAGATAGAACAATGGTTATGGACTACTATAGGATCTGGTTCAAAAGGAGCAATATTTTGGTGTTTAAATTCTCGAGTTTCAGGATTAGAATCAGGAGAATGGGCATTACTTGATTTTCAAAATAATTTTACTGATCGGATGGGTGCAATATGTAATGTAACAAATACTTTAACAAAATATAAGAAATTATTTTCTGAAGCTCAAGTAGAAGAGTCCGGTGTTAGTGTAATTTATGTCAGGGAATCTTTGTGGGCAGAAAATAAAATGTTAATAAAATCTGATACCTATTACAATGGAAGAGCTCGTGGTGGAGTAATAAAATCAGCGTTAAGTTTTTTCGAAGTATTGACTTATATGGGTATGAGTCCGTCTTTAAAAGAAATAGGAGAATTTGATTTTGATAAACAAAATTATGATGGACAGACAATCATTTTGTCTCATCAGATATCATTGCCTTTGAAATACAAGAAAAAATTAGAACGTTTTGTTACCTTGGGGGGAACACTTATTATAGATGGATTGAGTGGATATTATGATGAAAATATGATAAATGTAATGAAATCTGAATTTCCATTTGCAAAATTATGGGGAGGAGATATCTCCGAATTTAAAGCATTGCAAAATATTTTTGAGATAAATATAGATAACATGACATTACCTACGCATTTATGGCAGGGAATTATTCGGAAAAATACAGGGCATTCTATTTCAAAAGATGGAGACCGGATAACAGGTATAAGGAATAAATGGGGACGAGGAAAGGTTGTTTGGATTCCTTCATTAATCGGGTTAGGAGGATGGATAGAAGGGTATAAGCCATTATCTAATTTTTTATATCAAGAATTAGATATACGTTGTCCAATTCATTTTAAACATTTTTCAGAAAGAATATTGATGCGAATATTAAAAAGTGGAGATTCATATATTACTATTTTAATAAATAAATCGGATGTTAAGCAGACTATAAAATTAAATACACCTTTGAAATTCAGTCAGGTTATTTATCCAGAAAAAAAAGTAAAGGTATCAAATAAAAAGATAACTCTTTCTCCAGAAGAAACTTGTATTATTAAATGGGACAATTGATAAAATATCTTTTAGTAAAGAAGATACAATTATTTTAGTGTATTCTAAAATAATTGTTTATTTTAGTCCTGAATTTAAAGGGAAATATCTATGAAGAAGAATTTATTATTTGTTGCATTATTGTTTGCATGCTTTTTTTTATCGGCACAAAACACAGATGTTATAAAAGTTGCGAATCTTGAGCGTTATGCTGAGAGTAATGAAGACTTATTGTCTCTTGGGATAAAGAAGCATGCAGTTATTTTTATTGGAAATTCCATTACAGAAGGATGGGCTAAGACACGTCCGGAATTTTTTTCTTCAAATAATTATATTGGTAGAGGAATTGGTGGGCAAACCAGTCCACAAATGTTGTTAAGGTTTCGTCAAGATGTAGTGTCCTTAGAACCAGAA
>OIFE01000328.1_pt1 | contig 44099 bp, 21 predicted proteins | sample 1581921 | NCBI WGS metagenome assembly OIFE01 (sample SAMN04414075, study PRJEB24778) | human gut metagenome | material: faecal | host: Homo sapiens | reverse complement strand
CTCGGTTACATTCTCAAACTCATTTACCAATTTGTTGTTCAAGTAAGAAAACGGTATTTTACGCAGAAAAGTCAATTTATTATCTACAAAAGTAACCAAAGCAAACATGTTATTATTTACCAGCCAATATCGATTATCATTTACCGGTATAATTTTATGTAAACTTTTAAATTCGCCCAATTGCTCATTCAACTTATCGAATGATATAATAGAATCTGTAAGATCGTCATATGTATATAATTGTATCCCGTTACCGAATATAATTCTTCCACCAATTTTCGATACGTATATTTTCTCCTGAGGCCGGTCTTCGGATAACGACCTGTACAGTTTTATCTCCTGAGCTTTTTCTAAATTATTATCTAACTTGACTTTAAATAATCCTTTTTCTACATGACTGGCCCAAATATTATTACAATGATCGATTTCCATTTGCCGCACAGGATTAACAAACTCCTGTATAACATGGGCTAGTTCCCAATCGCCTGCCCTATTTTTTTTATAAACAACTAAATGTGTATATGTACCCTGTATCAGATATTCAGCACCATTATGCCGAAACTGACGAACACAAGCACCTCCATTAATACTTGCCAATCGTGTTACTTCATTTCCTTTAATACGAAAAGCCCCGTCATTATAACCAATAATCAACTGATTCCCCAAATTAGCAATATCCCAAACCTGCCCGCTTATCTCGGGGAAAAAATACGCGTAATCGTCTTTCTCTGGATCATATTTATACAAACCTTGATTGGTTCCTAAATATAAGTATGGTTCGACATAACGAACTGAATAAACAGACCCTACCTTATCGAGATTTTTAGATGAAAAACGGAAAGGTAGGCTCTGAAGAATAAGGGAAATGCCATTATCCAACCCTACCCAAACATTATTAAAGGAATCGATACACAAACCTAAAACAGTACTGTTCTGAAGACCTTGATCTTTCCCTATCTTCCACGCTAACTGCTGATGTTTATCAAATGCATAAACTCCATCATGAATCGTTCCTATTATATAAATAGAATCGGAAGTCATCGTCGCACGATTGATTACGGCCCGGCTCAATTCCGAGGAATAAGCTGCAGCCCAAGGAATACATGTACTATGATTATAATAAAACATACCTGCAGAACCGGTACACAAAATCAAATCTTCATTTTCCAAAGGGAGTATCGCTGTAATGTCACTGTTACCTACCTGTTGCACAGGCAATACCAATTTAAAATTAGAACCATTGAATGCATACAATCCCTCTCTGGCCACATTAACATATATGCAATCTGAAGCCTCTTTAAAAGATAAAGGAGTAAACCCCAGTTTCTCACCTTTAACATTCTTTCCATCATAAGAAAAATAAGATGAAAATGTCTGAAAATAAATAGTCCCCTTCAATTTAGCGATGCTCCATACCTCATCGTTTCTCAACTCAAAATCGTTAAACTGTTTCGATAAAGAATAATAAATCAAATTACCCCTATCATCTTTTTCCCAATAACCAAACTCTTCGAAACCTCCGGAATATATGCGACCGTCATCATTAACATATAAAGCCCGCAAACGAATACCGGAAGGCAATTTATACGATTTCCATTTTTTTCCGTCGAATGTAAGTAAACCATCGTTATTCGCAAAATACATTATTCCGTCATGACCTTGTGCTACCGCCCAATTTTGTGTACCGCCATGATAAACATCCCGAGAAAAATTTTCCAGAAACGGCATATTAATCTGAGCACTTAAAAAAACAGGAATATATAAAATAAAGATACAAAAATAGAATCGTAAATATGGTCTCATAGTCTTACTAATAAAAAAAATGAATTCAACGTTAATAAAGATTTCTATCAGGTATATCGGACAACACTAATCCCCGCTAATATTGTATTTACACAACAAAGTAAATATTAATTTTTAATTCTTTTGCCATTTTGAAGTTGAAAACTAAAATGATGTAAAAGGAAAACGATACAATATTTATATATTTAATATATTTTTTACCGGCAAAACTGAAAGAATATATTAATTCTTATTTTTAAATCTGCAACTATACTTTAAAAACAAACGCCCTATATATTATTAATATTCAACAAAATAAAAATATATGTAGTACTAAAATAGAGTACTATAATCTAAAGGGCGCTAAATGTGATAATATTAACGTAGTCTTTTTTTTGTAGAACCTCCATATAAACGGTATGTTTGTATTGCAAAAAATAACAGCAAAGATTAATAGATATTATGAAAAGAAAAATCTTAATAAGTGCACTAATATTAAGTATTGCAGGTTCGGGATGTACTACGTCAAAATCAGAATGGCACAGCTATAGCGGGGATAAAACGATAGAGCATAAAGTAGACTCCGTTTTGTCTCTTATGACATTAGAAGAAAAAATAGGACAAATGACCCAATTCTCAAGCCACGGAGATATTACAGGTCCAATCGTCAACGAAGATATAGAACCTTATCTAAAAAAAGGATTGATAGGAAGTATATTCAATGCCGTAACGGTGGAAGGCATCCGCAAATTGCAAGAACAAGCATTAGCCGAATCACGGCTGAAAATACCAGTATTATTCGGTTATGACGTTGTACATGGTTTTAAAACTATTTTTCCGATACCTCTGGCCGAATCATGTTCATGGGATTTGTATCAGATAAAGAAAAGTGCAGCCATAGCAGCCGAAGAGGCTTCAGCTGCCGGAATAGCCTGGACTTTCGCCCCGATGATAGACATTGTACGGGATGCTCGATGGGGACGTGTGATGGAGGGGGCCGGAGAAGATACCTATCTGGGAGCTCTTATTGCCGAAGCCAAGGTGAAGGGATTTCAAGGTAATCATTGGAAAGATTTATACAACACAAATACGATTCTTGCCTGTGCTAAACATTTTTGCGCCTATGGAGCGGCAGAATCGGGCAGAGATTATAACACAGTAGATGTCTCAGACCGAACGTTGAGAGAAGTTTATTTTCCTCCGTTCAAAGCGGCAAAGGATGCCGGTGTAGCAACATTTATGACCGCATTCAACGAAATAAGTGGCATTCCTTGCACTGCCAGCAAATATCTTTTTCGGGATGTATTAAAGGATGAGTGGCAGTTTAATGGATTTGTAGTAACCGATTATACAGCCATTAACGAACTGGTTCCCCACGGTGTTGCCCAAGACGAAGAGCAAGCGGCAGAATTGGCCGTAAATGCAGGTGTAGATATGGATATGACAGGAGGTGTATATCTGCATAATCTAAAAACTTTAGTAGAAGAAGGTAAAGTATCGGAAAATACAATCGACAATGCAGTCAGACGTATACTTGAAATGAAATTCATATTGGGGCTGTTCGATGACCCATATAGATATCTCGACGAAAAACGCGAAAAAGAGACGATTCTAAAACCCGAATTTTTACAGGCAGCCCGGGAAATTGGAAATCGCTCAATCGTTTTACTGAAAAATAATAATCAGTTTTTCCCTATCACTAAAGACCGCCAGTTAACAGTTGCCCTGATAGGTCCGATGGTGAAAAACAGAACAAGTATGAACGGGGAATGGTCGGCACGTGGAAATAAAAATGAAAGTGCATCCTTATTCGACGGCCTTACCGAAAAATATAAAAATACTAACATCAAATTTTTATATGCCGAAGGATGCGATCTGAAAGAACCTGGTACAGAAGGATTCGCCGAAGCCATAAATATTGCCCGTAAAGCCGATATAATAATAGCAGCAATGGGAGAAGATTACAATTGGTCGGGTGAAGCAGCTTCGAGAAGTAATATAAAATTGCCCGGATCACAACAAAAGTTACTAAAAGAACTCAAAAAAACAGGGAAACCCATAGGTTTAGTATTAATGAACGGACGTCCACTTGACTTATCCTGGGAAGATAAAAATATAGATGCTATTATGGAGGCATGGTATCTCGGAACCATGGCCGGACATTCAATAGCCGATGTCATAGTAGGAGATTATAATCCATCGGCCAAACTTACTATGTCGTTTCCCAGAAATGCTGGACAATTACCCATTTATTATAACCGTAAGAATACAGGCCGTCCCCTTCCTGAAGACAATCCTAAAATGGATTACAGATCGTCATATCTGGATGTAGAAAATTCTCCTTTATATCCATTCGGATACGGACTGAGTTACACTACATTTCAATACTCGAAACCATCTATAAGTTCAGGAATCCTAACTAAAAACGGAGAATTAAAAGTTTCGGTAACAATTACCAATACAGGAAATTACGATGGTGAAGAAATTGTACAATTATATATTCAGGATGTCACAGCATCTGTAACCCGCCCGATAAAAGAGCTAAAAGGTTTCCAAAAACTCAACATAAAAAAAGGAGAATCTGTTACTGCCGATTTTATTATCCGGGAAAAAGATCTGGGCTTTTTACGCCTCGACAATACATGGGGAACAGAACCTGGAGAATATAAAGTCTTTGTGGGTAATGATTCGGAAAACGTCCAAGAACTTAAATTCTCTTTAGTCGAATAGATAGTTCTATATTTGCATTTCCTGTTTCTACCTCGAACCGGCCAGAAACAGGAAATGTGATACAATCAGTCAATGCCCAGACATTCATATTTTTATTCTTTGATTATTAGTTATACAATAATCAAAGAAGGACATTTGTCCTTTTCTTTCTAAAATATACCATAACTATAAAATTATGCCATAATTATGAAAAACATAAATAAAATCATTTATTCCCTACCTCTATTTCTAATACAAAGCGCATATTCCAAAGAAGACAAACCGATGAATATAATATTCATCATGAGCGATGATCATGCCATGCAGGCAATCAGCGCTTACGGCAATCCTGTATCAAAGTTGGCACCTACTCCTAACATTGATAAAATCGCTCATGACGGTGCTATTTTTAATAATAATTACTGCTGCAATTCTATTTCAGGTCCAAGTCGCGCCGCTATTATCACAGGTAAACACAGCCATAAAAACGGATTTATGAAAAACTGGGCCAAAGGCTTCGATAATACTCAACAAACTTTACCTAAAATATTACAAAAAAATGGTTATCAAACTGCTATAATCGGTAAATGGCATCTGGTATCGAAGCCAACCGGTTTTGATTACTGGATTGTTTTAAATGATCAGGGAGAATACAACAATCCCGACTTCATTACAGAGAAAGATACGGTTCAATATAAAGGATACGTAACCGATATCATTACCGATATAACAAAAAAATGGCTCGATTCCCGAGATAAAAACAAACCTTTTTTCCTAATGATGCACCATAAAGCTGTACACCGAAACTGGGTTCCTGCCGAAAAATATTATCATTTGTACGAAAATATAAAATTCCCTCTTCCAGAAAACTATTATGATGACTATACCGGACGCATTGCCGCATCGAAACAAAAAATGAATATATACCGAGATATGTACGAAGGGCATGACCTGAAAATGGTAACAGGAACAAACAGCGACACACTTTTATATGACCCATGGCCACAAGCATTTATGAACCGGATGACTCCAGACGAAAAAAATCGTTTTTTCGAAGCATATCGCAAACGAAACAATGATTTTTATGCATCTCCCAAAAATGAAAAAGAAATCGCTGAATGGAAATATCAACGTTATTTACAAGACTATCTCGCTGTAGTAAAGTCGGTAGATGACAGTGTAGGCGAAATACTCGAATATCTGAAAGAAAACGGACTGGATGAAAACACGCTGGTAGTATATACTTCGGATCAAGGATTCTACTTGGGAGAGCATGGCTGGTTCGACAAACGTTTCATGTATGAAGAATCAATGGCAATGCCTATGGTCATGGCGTGCCCGAGTATCATAAGACCCGGAACAAAAATAAACCAGCTCACACAAAATATAGATTTTGCCCCAACATTTTTGGACCTTTGCGGCATTGAAATTCCAGCAGATATGCAAGGTATCTCATTCAAACCTTTGTTAGAAGGAAAAAAAGTAAAGAATTGGCGTAAATATTTATATTACCATTATTATGAATTTCCAGGATTTCATAGTGTCAGGGCACACTATGGCATCAAAGGGAAGAGATACAAACTAATACATTTTTACAAAGATAATAACTGGGAATTATATGATTTGAAAACAGACCCTCATGAAATGAATAATATATTCGGGAAACCCGGCACTGAAAAAATAACTTACAAATTAAAGACCGAATTAAAAAAATTGCAACAAACATATCAAGTTCCTGAAGAATTATGTAGATAATACACACTTCAGATATAAAATACATAAAAACAAAGGTGTACCACAACAAAATCAAAAAAAAGTTAATTTTGTTGTGGTACACCTTCATTAATCATAAAAAGATCATATCAAATTTCGTTTTGAACAAAAGATGTCTCTTTCCATATCTTTTAATTACAATTATCATTTTGAATCTGGTACTTCTATTTAATTCGTACTCCGAAGAAGTAACATTAACTTATTGAACTTTATATTCAAGATTCAAGGGATATGCTGTAGATGAGCACACTCCTTGAATCTTAAAATTCTTTTTTTATTCTATCAAAACCATTGGAGTAACGGTCACATTTCCTGAAATTCCAGATGGTCTCGGATCCCAATTTTTAGCACTAAACCTTCCATCTTCACCGACATTCATCCGGCCTTTCGAATCGATATTTAGATTATAGAATATTTTCCATTCCAAACCTTTTTTGTCCATATACGCTATACGGTTAGCCATCAGGTTGGATACTCTTATCTTCAATACATCATTGCCATTTAATAAATGTGTCGGTATATCAATTGTATAGGGAGCTTCAAAAAGAGTACCCAGGTAAGTGTCATTTATATATACCGCAGCACTTTCATATACATTATCCAACTGAAGCCTCCATGCATCCGTCTTTTCAGACAAGAGAGGCAAACGGGTTTCATATTCTGCAGTACCCGAGAAGTAAGCATAGTCCTCTCCATATTCAGTCCAAGACTTTAACTCTGAAACTGTTTTTTTCTCAGGCAAAACAGGTCCTCCTTTGACAAAAGTAATATTCCAATTATCAGATAAAACAAGACTCTCTCCTATCGGCTTATAATACGGATACAAATTTCCAGAATAAGTCTTCTGAAATGTTTCTACAATCATCGACTCATTTGGGTTCAACTCCATCCAAATATCTGTTTTTCCATTATTTACTCTTGTTCTGGCATAACCATCCTTACCTGTCATAGGATTATACAATGCACATGTACGATAGTCTGCATTCAAATTAACCCATCCGGAAAACTTAGTTTTTGAAGGATTAAACACAAAATAATAAAAATTACCGTCATCCTTCAACCGACGGATACATTGTAACCCTTGACTATATAAACTTTCAGGCTTTACTTCTGACTGTTCCAGCAAATCCGGTAAAGCATTGAAAACTATAATCCTTCCTTTACCATATCGACAAATACGAATATCTCCCTCATCTGTAAAATGCAATCTCTTTTTCAAAGACTCCAGTTTCTTTCTATCTTGCTTTAAGTGTGCCAGTCCGGGTATATCCGACGGAAGATTTCCATAAAACGACACTGTAGCACCGGCTTTTGACAAATCTATCAACTTCTCAAAAGTCTCTACCGGCATATATTTCATTTTCGGAACAATTATCGTTTTATATGTATTTCCACCTGCAGTCAACTTGTCCTTTTTGACCTTCACATTCTGCAATAATTTATCTGATACAGCATCCCATGAATACCCTTTAGAAAGGAGATAACGCCCACACTCATCCATTGAAACCGTTTTGAAAGTATGGAAATAATGAAACATTTCCTTTCCCGGAGTAGACCAAAGGTCTGATATGCCATAATAAAGCAATATATCATTAGAAGGCTTCCCGGCTTGTAAAAAACTTTGAGCTCGGGCAACATAACGATTGATAGCTCCAAAATCGTCCCAAAAACTATTTGCCGGAGTAAAATGTACTGCCGCATAGAACAACCATCCCGGCCAAGGAGCATCCTGTGGTGAGAAATCGGTACCATGATAGAAAATGTGGTTTACTCCACCTAATAAAAATTTATCATTTGCAGCCTTCACATCAGATAATCTCGACTGAAAATGCTCATTTAAAAGAGTACACGATTCTGCCGAAGCCAAATTCTTTCCTGTAAGATGAGCTGTAGACGGAGCACTTTTTATATCAGAAATCGTACTTCCTTCTGTTTCAGGTACATCACTGGCAGCATACAAATCCAAAGCATTCGCCGGAGATCCATGAGCCTGGTTACGGATGCCTTTCCCCTGTTTTTCTGCCCAAGACTGCCAGTTTTTCGTAAATTTTTCCAGCATTAACTCAGAAATAACAGCGCGATAATCATGTAATACCCGGCAATTGGTCTCCTCATCGGCCAAACCTAACAATGCAGGAATATACTGTTTCAAGTCATATCCGCATATTTTTTGGAATTCAACAAAAAGCTCCGGTGTCCAGTTGGCACTTTCTACGGCATCATCAACCTCATACGAGTCATTAAAATAATATCTTAAATAACTTGTATCATAGCCTTTAAATGCGTCATCGAACTTTTTCAAATATCTTTTTATCGCCAGTTCCGAAAAATGATCTATCACATTCCCCTCTCCGCCCGGTCCGGCCCGTTCAACCATTTTACCATGATATCCTTGAAAAAGGGCACAGACCAGCCATTCTCCCGGAGGAGCCGTCCATTCCAAGAAACCATCTTTCACTTTATCGGTCAAGTCTATTGTTTCTGCAATTTTTTTTTGTCCTTTCACCAACTTATTGGCTGTAACAACAATCAAAGGCAAACTTCTCTTATACCAAATTTGAGCGTACGGGATTTTTTGCAAATCCTCATTCGCTGTAACTGGATATTTGACATCCTCAATATTTACTTTCAACCAATTCTGTGTATAAGCAAGAGGCTTCTCGATATATTCAATTTTCTCGGATAATTGTTGTCCTCCCTGCAACTTGAATGTTTTAGACCGCATATTTTTACAAGCAATCTCATCATCTACCCATGGCCCTCCAAACGGCCAGCCAGACGTATTTGCCAAGTCTACTCCCATCCCGAGGCGTTTAGCCTCGTTCAGGGTATATACCAACATCTCCATCCATTTTGGAGACAAATAATCGATAAATCGATCCTCTTTACCTTTAACTCCATATATAGGAGTTATCTCAACGCCTCCTAATCCGGCTTTCTGATAAGCCTCCAAGGCAGCAGTTATATCTTTCTTGGTAACGGCACTCCCTTGTATCCACCATCGGGTCCAAGGTTTTGTCTCCTTCTTTATCTCCGGCCATTTTATCTCTCCAGTTTCTTCTATTCCAAATGACTCAAAAGAAACACAAAGAGATAAAATGAGCATGAAAAATAGTCGAAAATAGATTTTATGGTTTTTCATCATTTCAACGTATTATTTATTTTTCCAAAGAAACCGATTTTATCTTCACCCGAGCACCCTCTTCATTCGAAACTACAAAACCGATAGTTACAGTTCCAGCAGAGGCTAAGTTAAACTCTACACCCTGCTTTGTCAAAGGTGTCGTTTCATCCCAATGCAAATAAGCAAGCACATCCGGGTCGGTCATCATATTTTCAATATCCGGCAATTCGGAACCCTTGGTTACAACAAGATAACCATCACTCTTTCCATCAAATCTAAATGGAATGAACCCTGCATTAAAGGTTCCGGCAGGCAAATCTACAGACTGATATATCTTCGCATTGGTCAATGCTCCTCCGGTAGCCTTATTTGCATAGAAGTCCATAACACCTCCATTATCACCTTGATATCCTCCTACATAGATTTTCTTTGACGAATTATAAGTAGACTTGACATTTTCCGTACAACTCCAATCTTTCAAACAATCGACACGACCTGAAACCAAACCAGCCTTAACAAAAGGAGCTCCACTATTCTTTATGTACTCATCTGTAATGTCTTCCCATATATGTATAACTTTTGTTACAGTGACCAAATTTCCGCGTGTCCCTTTCGAAGTCAACTTCACGTTATAAATCCCTACTCCAGGAAATACATGCTCTTTAGGATCCTGTTCCGTTACAATCTCAGAGCCATCCCCGAAATCCCATTCATAATTCAAACAAAATACAGAAGTATTTGAAATATGTATTTTCAAGGGATCTTTTTCATCGACTTCAAACGTAAAATCCGGTTGAGCTTCTATAAGTCCGGCCTTAATATCCAAAACAATAAGACTCTTACTTTCATTGATATCGACATTCGAGCTTAGGATCTTCACTCCTAAAGCATAGCGCTTATCTAAATTAGATAATAAGAAAGGGATATCTATCGCTAAATTGGACATTCCGAGATCTTCTCCTTTAGCTATATTCACTTGAGTATCCAGTTGATATTTACCTTCAGGTAATATTTCCGGAATACTTCCATCTTCATCTACCAATTCTTCCGACTCGATCAGTCCCGGTATAGTATCATTGTCTACACCCAATTCCACCACAACATTACCTTTGCTCCACACAGATCCTCTATATATGCCTATTGGTATAAGGAGCTTATTATTTTCCGCATCTATTTTATATCGGAACGGCTCATTCGGTGATTCTATAATCTGATCAACTTTATAAATAAGAGTCTCATATACTCCAGCAATATATACTTTATCATTCGGATATTCTGACCCGGCATCATAAACTTCACGGTATTCACAAGCATATAATAGTATCGACACCGTCAATACGGATAGAGCTTTATATATTATCTTTTTCATACATTTATTATTTTATTCGTTAAGATGATTACCAAAGCGGGTTCTGAGCCCAACCAGCAGCCATGACCTGTTCATTCAAAATAACAGATCCTGGTATTGGATAGAAATACATTTTGGGAGTGAAGACACGTTTTTCCACAGAAATTTTCCTATAAGTAAATGTACCATCACTTTCATTCTTTTGTATTTCTACTCCTTCCAAATCTGAATTAAGATCTGTTGTCGCAGTCATCCATCTCCGAGTATCCCACAAACGATGATCTTCAAAAGCAAGCTCAACACGTCTTTCATTCCGTATTCTCTCCCGAAGCACATCTTGACTGGCATCAGTTATAGGAGTCATTTTAACATCACTACGCTCTCTTGCCTTATTTGCATAAATCAGAATATCTGGATTACCCGGATCTGATTCATTCAAGGCTTCGGCATAATTCAAATAAATTTCTGATATTCGGAATATCACCCAAGGATGGTTGCTTGTCCCATTCGTAACCAGATTGATGTTCGAATCCACAAACTTTCTCAAATAATACCCTGTCAAAGTTCCGTTTTTGATATTTTTGTGCGCTCCACCTTCAAAAGTTTCTATAGTCGTATTCTGAAATGAAGCTCCGTTCATATATACTGTCAAAGCCAGACGAGGATCCCGATTGGCATACGGATTGGCAGCGTGTTCAGGATTATTCCAGTCAAATTTACTCCCATCAGTCATTTCATAAGCATCTACTAAATTCTGAGATGGAGTAACGCGTCCTTCTCCATTCGGAAAACCAGCCGGAAAATTGAGTTTCTCAAACGTATTAGTATTTCCATTTATACGGCGCACCAATATCAACTCAGGACTTTGGTACACCTTACCTAAATCCGTATATCGGGACATTAGTTCATATCCGGCTTGTGCTGACAAATCTATAACCGCTTTAGCTGCTGCCGCAGCTTCAGCCCACCGTTCTTTACGGTCTTTCTTGTTCAAAACAATCAATTCCGGATGAGAATACCCTTGCGCCCAAGATTCAGTATTCCATAAATCACTGGCAGCATACAATAATAAACGGCTCTTTAAGGCTAGAGCAGCACCTCTTGTTACTCTGCCCAAATTATCGTTATTATATACTATAGGTAAAGCATCTTCTTCTCCGTTTGGGCCTTCACCTCCTAAAACCGTACACTCATTCACTACAAAATCGACACATTCTTGCAACGAATTTCTCTGGATTTTCTCAAAATCAGTATCTAACGATAGAGCCGTAGTCATAATAGGTATACCACCATATCGTTTTATCAACTCAAAATGATAGTATGCTCTTAAAAAACGAGCCTCTTTTTTCCAATTTGTAATATCAGCCAACCTCGTTTTATATATTTCTTGGGCATTCTCACTCGGATCAAGTTTATAAGCGTCCAGATTGACTTCAAATTTTTCCGATGACTCCAAATACGTATTCACTCTTCGAATATAGGAATAATAATGCGACCATACATCATCAGGATTGACATACTGGTTCCACGAACCGGAATTAAAAGTCTGAGCATTACCTTGTAATGTATATTCGGCCTCATCACTCAACGAAGCCATCATGGCATTATCTATCAAGAAATGTCCATCCCGCATCCCGGTATACAGATGAATAACTTGTTTTTGCAGATTACCATATTCCGTAGCAATGGCTTCTTCGGTCAACGTTGTAGGATATTCTCTGTCCAAATCTGAACATGAGCCAAACAAAGAAGCCACCAATACCAAAGCTATGCTATGTATTTTTATCGTATTTTTCATTTTACTACTGTATTAATCAAAACTGAATATTTGCTCCCAAACTAATCGTTCTTACTGCCGGATACCCTCCAATCCGTTCCGAATCGTATCCTTTAACTGCATCTATTGCAAACAGATTGGTTCCATTCACAAAAATTCTCAAATCGGCTTTTGCTGCCGGAATAATATTTTTGAAACTGTATCCAAGCTCTACATCTCTCAACTTCAAAAAATTACCATTACACATCCAGAAAGTAGATGTTCTATAATTATTCTGCTCATTCGTAAGAGTCAATCGAGGATAGGTCGCCATATGTGCAGTTTCTTCCGAAGTCCATCTCCCCAAAGCATACTCAGAGATAGGACCATTATTCTGAAACGCCTTATAATAACTTGCATCCAGATATACCGTTCTATTCAAAGCTGCATGAAAAAACGCCGAAAAATCAAAGTTTTTATAAGTAAAGCCTAAATTCAATCCCAATGTAATTTCCGGAGTTTCGGTATAGCCGAAAGGATAACTATCGTTATTATCAATAACTCCATCCCCATTCCAATCTTTATACTTCAAATCACCGGGAAGCACATCTTTCCAAGTCGGTTTTGCAACGTCCGGATTATCAATATCTGCTTGTGTATAATATCCCAAAGCTTCCAGATAATAAGGCTGGTCTATACGATGTCCTGTCTTGTACAAATGGCTATTATTTTCTGCTTTAATCTCTTCAGACATATACAATATCTTATTTTTAGCTGTCCAGACATCTGCTTTTACATAATAGTTAAAATCTTTTCCTACATGGTCACTATACATCACAGAAGCCTCAACCCCTTGATTCTTGGTCTTTCCAATATTCAGATAAGGCAACTCAGCTCCTATATAAGAAGGTATCGTACGACTGGGCAAGCACAATATATCTGTACGGCGATTATAGAAATAATCAAAAGTCAAATTCAATTTTCCCCATAAGTTTGCTTCAACTCCAACATTGAATTTCTTATCTTTCTCCCAAGTAATGTCCGGATTGGCCAATCTCAATTGACGAAGACCATATAAATAACTATTCGATGTCCCGATATTATACCCATCTTTCTCCCCATATTCTTGGTCATACATAAAGCGAGTATCACCATTGAGTTTATCGTTTCCGGTCAACCCATAAGATGCCCGAAGTTTCAAAAATTTAACGACATCGTTTTTCTTCAAAAAATCTTCTTCCGAAATGATCCAGCCTACAGAACCTGCTGGGAAAAATCCTGCACGATGCCCTTTAGCAAAAGTTTCTGTTGCCTGTAATCCCATAGAGAATTCCCCTATATATTTCTTGGCATATGTATATGTAAATCGAGCCCCCATACCTACATGGACAAACGGTTGTTGTTTTCCATACGCTTCATTTTCATAAGAATACATCAGTAAAGCATCGATATCGTGTACATCAAATGAACCGCTATAGTTCAAAGAGCCCTGGAGTGTCGTATTTCTCCACTGGTCAGATAACGAGTCATCAATCGTCAACGACTCTTTTTTACCAAATGGTTCCGAATACTGATATTTCCCTTCTGCATCTTTACCCGTCAATGCATAATATTCATAATTGGCATAACGGTTAGAATATCCCAAATAATAACTGTTGAATGCTATCGCACCGGAAATACTCAACCCGGGAAGCAACATATCTAATTTCTCCGTCAGTTTCAATGCAGAATTTATATTCCTTGAGTTCTGTCTCCAATACCCCCGCTCAGCAATATTCGCTAATGGATTCGACCAGTTACTGCTACCACCCCACGAATTATTCGGATTTCGAACAGGGAAAGAGTTAGGAGGTAAAGATTGTATCCGGTTAAAGAGGTCATCTGTATTTTTACCGGCACCCGTTCCTCCCGGAGTTATCTTATCCTCTATTGCTATACCTAATGTAATATGTGCTGAAAGATTCTTAGAGATATTCACATCCATATTGGAGCGGACATTATAACGGTTATAACGTTGATTACTAGTTTTATCAGATAAGTCCTCTGTCCGTTTCATAAGTCCGGAATTGCCTAAATAGTTCAATAGTACAAAATATTTCACAACATCATTCCCACCTTGAAAATTCAGCCCGACTTTATACATTTCGGCTGTTTTCCTCAATGTCTCATCATACCAGTCTACATCCGGATACAAATACTTATCAGTGCCATTTTTATAAGCATCCAAAGCTTCTGGTCCATAATACTGGGCACCTCCATTTACATATCCATAAGCTTCATTATACAAATTAGCATAATCATACGAGTTCAAGAATTTCGGCATTTTCGTAGGCTGCTGAAACCCGACCTGAGCTGTGAAATTAATCTTCAAAGGAAAATTTGTCCCTCTTTTCGTATTTATCAACAAAACACCATTGGCACCTCTCAATCCGTAAATTGCGGTTGCCGAAGCATCCTTTAACAGTGTAACAGATTCTATCTCCTCTGGCATCAGTTGAGACAATAACGTCCGCAGATACCCATCAGCATCGGTATATTGAGTTACAAAACCATCGATAACAATCAAAGGCTCCTTCAATCCCTGAAATGTACCCATACCTCTTATAAACAGACTATTATCAATAACACCGGGCTCATCCGAACCTTGTCCTACAGTAAGCCCCGGCAATCTGCCGGCCAAGGAGTTAAGCAGGTTCGGTGTAAATGATTTTGACAATTCATCTCCCCGAACCGAAGAGATAGCACTACTTACTTTGTATTCGTCCTGCACATCATACCCGATATGAGTTTTTACAGACAAGCTGTCCCCTGCCGCTGACATAGATACAGGAATGGCGAGGAAAACAAAACTCGTTATATATTTAAATATTGAATTCATAATATTTATTTAAAAGTTTAAGAAACGCACTTACATCAATATCCCGGATTTTGTATCAAATATCCTTTATCCATTTCTCCAGTAGAAAACGGGTGTCTGTACATTTTTTTAGTAAATGTCCTCACTTCAAAAACATATGGTTCATAACGGCATTCTTTAGAGCCGTCAATTTTATAAATTTTAATACCATACATATTTCCTCTCATAACACCATCTTGTTCGCATATTTCCCAACGTCTTGTATCATACAACCGGTGGCCTTCCATGCATAATTCGATAGCTCTCTCGTTCCGAACCCTTTCCCGGAATTCACTTTGGGATAAATTACGAGGCAACTTAGGCATACCTACCCGTCCTCTAATCTCATCAACAGCATCGTATGCCTCTTCTGGTGGAACATCATAATACTCATTCAAGGCCTCGGCATAACTCAAATAAAATTCTGCCAACCTGAAAATACACCCTTTAGGCTCTACCCGTACATTGTCTCGCCGACTAACAGCCAAAGGTACCGGCTTATGCATATACTGCCCAGTTATACATTTGTCATTACCGGTCTCAGACAAATCCATCGAGAGATTATCCGTCGTATTCCAAGGCCGACCGTGATAAGTTGCTGTCTGTCTGAAACGGGGATCCAATTCTTCGTATTTCGCCATCAAATCATCACCACCATCCATATTCCAAGTCTGAGGTGTACCATTCTTCGTCTCATATTTCATAACAAAATTGAATGTCATACATAGGCCTCCACCTGAACCACCAACGACACTCGGTATTTGACCATTCCATGGGAAATGTCCTGTACCCACTTTACCCCGACACTGGTCAGCAAGTATCACTTCTTCATTGTCTGGCTGATCCCAAATATATAAATACGATATATCTTCTCCCGTAGCATCATCTTTCTTGTTTTTTACAAGTTTTACTCCTGTTCTGGCAGCCTCATCGAGAACATCCTTCGCCGCATCGGCTGCCTCTTTCCATCTCTCTTTATCATAATCACCTAAAATAATCAGGTCATTATTGGCACCAAAATTCAAATACGGTTTGGCTGTATTGAATGTCGGACTTGCAGCATATAATAAAGTTCTGGCTTTCAAACACATTGCCGCCAAGTTAGTCAGACGTCCCCTTTCCGAAGTACTCAACTCATTCGGTTTCGGCAAAAGAGATATGGCTTCTTTACAATCATCCAAAATAAACTGAATGACTTCTTTTACCGTACTTCTTGGAATTTTAAGGTTACCTCCTATATCCACTCTTTCTCGAAGAATAGGTACACCACCGTATTTACGTAATAATTCAAAATAATTAAGAGCTCTGATACAATAGCCTTCACCTTTGACCCTTCTTTTAAAAGCAGGATCATCGAATGGAGCATTATCGATACGCTCTATGATGGTATTTGCTCTACGAATTGCTTTCCAATGAGTTGTAAAACGAAGGTCACCAGTATTACTCGGACTCATTCCACCTGCATTCCATGGGGCCTGGCACCAATACCACCCCTGAGTTATCTCGGCTTCATCAGTTGCCGCACCCCAACCAATATCACTTCTATCATGATCATTCCAATAAGGAAAATCACTCTTTACTCCCATAAAATAAGTTCCCGCAACAAAATAGTCTACTTGGACAGGAGAAGAAAAAATAGTGTCTTCTGTCACATCTACTCCGGGAGGTTTTTCCAGATAATCATCACACGACAAACTTATCGAACTTAACAGTATACTTAAAAATACGACTGTGATTTTATATGACAAATTTTTCATCTTAGTATTCATTAAAAATTGATATTGATTCCCATGTTAACCGTTCTTACCAAAGGATATGGTTCATAACCATTATCATCATATGAAGGAACTTCCGGGTCTTCTCCTTTCCATAAACCACTCCAAGTAAGAAGATTGGTTCCTTTCACATATATACGAGCCGATTCGATACGTAGCTTTCTCAATATACCATCTCTGAAAGTATACCCCAATTCGACATTCTTTAAGCGTAAATATTTCGAATCACGTATCCACAAAGTAGAATTTTGGTAGTTGTGCATCTGAGACTTATCAGCAGATACATGGGGAAATGTTATTTTCTCTCCATTTTCATACTTCTCTTGAGTCCAGCTCCAATCTTTCAAGAAATCCAAGGCTGAACCATCTTGTTGCCATCCCTGATAAAATTTCTTCGATGCTTTCTTCGATGCATGTGCAGCTCCTTGGAATAAAACAGAAAAGTCAAAATTCTTATAGCTACCGCCTAATGAGAAACCATAAGATATTTCAGGGAAAGGAGTATATCCGATAGGTACCATATCGATAATACCATCCCCATTCACATCCTTATATTTCACATCTCCCGGCTGTAACTTGTTATTGTTCCACATAGAAGCAGGACGGTTCGGGTCATTTACCTCTTCCCATGTATTATAAAAACCTTCGGCGATAAGTCCGAAATATTGTTCAAAAGGCTTACCGGTACGTTGCATATAGGGATAGGCTCTATCCACCTCGTCCATTTCTATAATTTTATTACGAGCGAACGTAAATAATCCTTTCACCCAATAATTAAATTTGCCGACATGGTCATAATATGATATTTCACCGTCAAACCCATAATTTTCCATTTTTCCCAAATTATACGCCGGAAGGTCTGCACCCACGATTACAGGCACACTTCCCCGGTTTGCCAGAATATTATCCCTCCGTTCTTTAAAGAAGTCTCCTGTAAATTTTATCCGACCATCCCAGAAATGAATATCGGCACCTATATTCATCTTCTTTGCTCTTTCCCAAGTCAAATCAGGATTTCCCAATTTACCCTCAGAAGCTGTCATATCCCATTTCTTATAATCTTGGCCCAATGTTCCAAAGAAATAAGCATTATTACTTGCAATAGCATTACCGTTATTATCCGACGTATTGTATGTATATGTCGTAGGCAGATATAGGAACCGCTGCCCCCCAATCTTATCGTTTCCAACTTCTCCATACGAGCCTCTAATTTTCACAAAACTTACAGCCTTATTTTCCGGGAAGAAACTTTCTTCACTCAAGACCCAGCCTAAAGAGTAAGCCGGGAAAAAACCGAACCTATGTCCCTCGGCAAAATTCTCCGTTCCGTTATAACCGGCATTGAACTCAGCCAAATATCTGTTTTTATAAGAATACGTCACACGCCCTACCAATCCGGTATAAGCACTCGGAATCTTATATAACAAATTCGGGTTATAATCTTTGGTCTGATTATACAATAACAATGCACCTACCGAATGGTCACCAAACTGTCCGGCATAATTAATACCTGCCTCAAAATAATTGCGGCTTCTCTGACTGAAAGACTCGGTCAGATTATAAGGTGAAGGTGTCCCCTGCGGCAAAAAGCTGGGAGAACCATCCGGTTTTTTTACAGCCTTATAAGTCTGTACTTCTTTATAATACCGAGTTCTATGCCAATTCCATTGTTGGTAAGATATCATAGCATGCACACTCAAACCTTTTACTAAGAATCCAAGGTCGTAAGTCGGCTTCACTGAAACATTCAATTGGTTTGAATAAATTTTCAAAGCTCCACTATTAATCATCAAACGGGTAACCGGATTTCTGGAATAATTATACCGTCCGTCCAAATTCTCGATCACTTTACCATCTACTATACCAGGTCCTGACGTAGGTGGATGTGAGAATGCGTACGAAAGGATTACTCCGGTATCTTCATCGGGACGATGATTAAATTCCATCTGGTCAGAAACATTCAAGGTAACATTGAGTCTCTTTGTTACCTTAAAGTCAAAATTCGTACGGAAATTATATCGTTCATAACGAACCTGAGCATTATAATCCGGAACCAAATTCGTATTATTGTACATACCTCCCTGCGTAAATATACCCAAAGAAGCAAAATATTTTACCCTTTCTGTACCTCCCCTTAAGTTGATATTATGCTGAGTCTGCAAACTCATTTTCTTAAATAGCATATCTACCCAATTGGTATTCGGATAAAATATCGGGTCCGAATTATCTTTGAATTTTTGTATCTCCTCCGGAGTGAACACCGGGTCATAGTTTCCAGTCAAATAACCATCATATTTACGAGTATTATTTAGTTGTACCGCCCAGTTATAAGCATCCATCGGTTCACGTAAGTTCGTAAACGAATTCATGGCAAAATTGGTAGATACACTTAATTTCGGTTTCTCTACCAATCCCCGTTTTGTAGTTATCAAGATTACCCCGTTTGCACCACGTACACCATATACTGCTGTAGCCGAAGCATCTTTAAGTATCGCTACATTTTCAATTTCATTCGGGTCTATATTGTTATAATTTGCCACTTCCACACCATCAACCATAACCAGCGGATTTTGTAAATCACTGTCATAAGAACCGGCAAAAGAACCGATACCCCGAATACGGATGATAGACTGGTCATTACCCGGTTCCCCTGATTTTTGTACCGCTGTAAGACCCGGTAAACGTCCAACGAGCGCATTACTGATATTCGCTTGTGAGGATTGTACCAAATCTTTCGTATTTACCGAAGATATAGCTCCCGTTACGGTTTCTTTCTTTTGTACACCATAACCGACCACTACGACTTCATCCACCATTTGAGCATCCTCAGACATAGTAATGGTCAATGGTTTTAACTCTTTTACCTTATGAGTTACTTTAGTATATCCCAAATAGGTAAACTCAAGAGTTTCGCCCACTGCCGCCTGAATCGAGAACTTCCCATCAATATCTGTCACTGTACCTCGCGTGGTTCCTTTAACAACTACCGAAGCACCAATCAGAGGTTCCCCTTTTGAGTCAACAACCTTACCTGTCAGAGGTTTCGGTGCAGAAGATACAGTTTCTGAAATTTCCGCTCGTAAAGGTGTCACTGAAATGAGCAAAAATATCAGGCATACATTCAGGACCTTCTGTAAAAAGAATCCTACATCAAAACATTTAATTTTAAAATTGGTGTGTTCTTCCATTTTTTTCAGATTTTTTTGTTCACACTTTTCATATATTCTCTCTATTTATTTAAATTCAATCAACATAAACTATAATCCTAAAATCTCAGATTTCTTTACTTTCTTATCATACTCAACCTTTCTTTTAATTTTATCAAAATCATTATCTCTAATATCTATACGTTGGCTATCTGCACCATTTACTTTCAAAAACAAAGGGACATTATCCGTCGCACGAAATCTCGACAACAAAATATCAGAAGAATTATCAATACGGATAATGGGACTCTTCCCTAAAGAAACATCTGCCTGGAAATTATTTAATGATGCATTATGAACATCATCAAAAATGAATGCCGGACGATAATCAGGTTTGCGTACACGACATTGGATATTCTCTATAGTCAGATTCTTGACATGTCTGACATACAATCCATAAGCAGGCAATACCGGCCCGAACATTCTATTTTCAGGATATTCACTGATTTTTTCCGGAACAACGATAGATGCATCCTTTTCATCCGCACCACCGGTATAAGTAAATGTAATATCTCTCAAAGTGACATTCTCAACATAGTGTCCGGGAATCCCTGTTATCGATGAAGTGATAAGACTTTCATTTTCTGCTACAATATTGGATATAGTAACATTCTTCAATACACCATTTCCTCTCCGATTACCTAAACGGATAAATATAGGGGTTTGGATATCCTGCATCGAAATATTATTGATCACAACCCGGTCCATTATCCCTCCGTCAACTACTTCAAGAGCTATTCCCGAAATGACGGTCGTATCTGCTGAAATGCCTCTCAGCATTTTGGACCATGTGCGAATATTATTTTCCGAAGCTTTTCGTATCACACAATTGCTGACACTGATATTCCGAAAAGCATTAAAGGAACCTGTACCAAATTTTATTCCGTTACAATTAGACGAAATGACACAGTTTGATACCGTAACATGCTCTACATCGAAACCGGGAGCATCCGTCTTAAAGCATATTCCATCATCATCACAATCGATAATACAATCCGATATCACCACATTGCGACTATTAATATCAATCCCATCGCAATTATGATTTCCATGAGAGTATATCTTTATACTGTTGATACGAATACCATCTGAATTAGAACAGCGCAATGTCCATGAAGCAGAATTATACAAAAACACATCTTTTACTTGTACATTCTGGCAACGCTCAAATAAGATGACATGGGGTCTACGTCCTTTATCATCTCCAAATTGGAAGTTCTGGTGATTTCCCTGACCGTCAATACAGCCTTCACCACGAACAGAAGCATTTCTGATGTTCTCACCTACAACCACAGCCTTTCCCTGATAAGCTTTAGGGTCTGTAACACCCTTAAGTATACTCCCTCCATGCAAATAGAGATGAACATTACTTTTCAAAAAAATTGTCGATGTTAAATAAGTACCGGACGGTATATGTACAGTACCTCCACCTGTCAAGGCACAACTGTCTATCGCAGCTTGGATTGCCTTGGTATTATCAGCGGAATTTTGATGGGCACCAAAGTCCAAAATTGAAGTGTCCGCACCTTGCATCCCGACTCCCCACAAGCACAATAGGCTCATTAGTAATACTTTCTTCATTTGCAAATTATTCTAAGTTATTATTATTGTTTTTACGACTTATTTTTCGGTACAACCTTTCCAAGAATCCGTACGGAAAGGGACAACCAATAATCCTTCTTTATTACACAGATTGGCCCCCGGATTATTTGCCCAAGCATAACGAACGGCCACCGGTTCTTTTACTTCATCTGAAAACACGACTACTTTATCTCCCTGTATATACGCCTTTGCCCACACAAATTTTCTATCTTCTCCAGCGATAGAAAAACCTGTAACATAGCCATATTTATTATTTTTCGTATATAAACCGCTTTCTGTGCCATTGAAGGAGACAATTATCTTGTCTCCTCTCTTTTCAAAAGATTTATATGTAGGCCCACTACACACTAAATTTTTTTCTCCATACACTTTGTTCATCGCCACCAATGCCAACCGCCGGCCCACCTCCTGTTTATTTACCGGATGTATATTATAAGCGTCACCTATGTCATAAATTACGACCTGTCCCGTCTGAGGTAGAGAAAGTGTCATAGTCTGTGCTTCACGCAATTCAGCCCACGGACTGTCTTTCGGAACAGAATCTTCAGGATTCATATTGGCCAATGATACCCAAAAAAAAGGAAACTCATACCCCCACTGATGTCTCCAGTCCTTTATAAGGTTAGGGAACATAGTCCTGTAAGCATAAGCTCTTCCTGTATCGTGTTCCCCCTGATACCAAATTGCGCCCTTTATCTTGAATTTAATAAAAGGATGTACCATGGCATTATACAGTAACGACGGAGCTATATTAGGTCCAATTTCCACATAACCGAAATCTACACTCGCTGCAGATTTCCTATACTTCCATTTCCCTGCCAAAGGATAGCGAAGTTTTCCTTTGGCTTTTATCTCAAGATAATAATCTTCGGGCTCGGCAATAAAACCTCCTGTATAAGAAGAGTTATTTACCCGGACAGTTATCGTATTCTCCCCATTTATCAATAATTTTTCAGGGATATCATAAATACGCCTTTTGTCAATACCGTGTCCTTCTCCTACTTTTACGCCATTTACCCAAACCATATCTCCATCATCAATAATTCCCAACGACAATATCGCAGGTTTATTGGCCGCCCTTTCGGAAAGCTGTATTTTATAACCATACCAAACATTACCTACCGAACGTCCCAACTCGGTCGATACCCAAGCGCAAGGGACTCTCATTTCGCCCCATGAAGTAATATCTGTCGATGGGAGATACCATCTCTCAGCCATCCCTTTATCATTTTTCAGCGCTATTTCAAATTGGTTACGTTTTTCAGTATTGAGCTCTTGAAACCGATTATAATCTGTCAAAGCCAATTGGTCATAATCGGCTTTCATGTACTGGGGCAAAGTATCGAAAGCCGACCTGCTTGTCCAGGTTCTCACCCCTGTTGCTCCCCATGAGGAATGTATAATACCGATAGGAATCTGTAATTTTTTATAAAGCTCTCGAGCATAAAAATATCCGACAGCCGTGAAATTTCCCACCGAAGAAGGTGAACAAACCTCCCATCGACCTTTGACATCATCTTGAGGCAAAGCATTTATCGTACGCGGTACATTCAAAGAACGTATCATGGAATAATCAGCCGCCTCTATCTCTCCGGAAGCATTATACGCCTCTTTCACTTGAAACTCCATATTCGACTGTCCACTGCAAAACCAAATATCTCCGATTAGAATATTTCCTATCCGAATTGTATTTTCACGCCCGACAATCGTCATGTCATAAGGCCCTCCAAAAGACATTTTTTCCAATTCCAATTCCCAGCGGCCATTCTTCGTCACTCTCGTTTTCCGATGCTGCCCATTGAAATGGACTGTCACCGATTCACCTTTGTCTCCCCATCCCCAAATCATCACCGGAGCATCTCGCTGGATAACCATATTATCTCCAAAAATCCCAGAAAGTTTAATTTCTGCAGATAATTGGAAAATACATACCAGCCCCAAAACTACTATTACCAATCTCTTTATCATAAATCTGATCAATCAACTGCTGTAAGCAAAAAGACAAAACTATCGAACATGGAACTATCATTTATATTTATTCCCATCTTCATAAGCTCTTCTCCCGTAAAGACCATATTATCTCCCCAGAACGAGCGTTTTTTACCTGTCGTATTCAATTCGGTCAGTTTGTACTTTCTATTTTTATCCAAACCATTCAGTCTAAATTCCAAAAATCTATCCCGACCATGAAATTCAAAACTATACGCTAAAACCACTGCTGATTTTTTATCTTTGGCAACATACATGTTGGCTGCCCATCCTCCCTCATCATAAGGAGATACAAGCCTGTATAAATCACCGAACTGAACCACAGGACGAATCTTCTTGTATGTCTCTATCGCATTTTTGGCAAAGACACGTTCTTCCCCTTGCAAATCTTTAGGCTGCAATTCCATACCCAAACGACCTGCCATAGCTACATCGAACCTATATTTCAGAGACGCATTCATTTTCGTCTGATGATTCGGGCTTATCGAGACATGTGCCCCAGTAGCAATGGCCGGGAAAAACATATTCGTTCCATATTGTATGAATATCCGGCTTAGCGGATTGGTATTATCACTGGCCCAGACTTCATCATGATATTTCAAAGCACCAAAGTCCAAACGACCACCTCCCGACGAACATAGCTGTATGGTTATATGCGGATATTTTGCCCGCACTCTCTCATAGACAGAATACAGCCCATTGATATAGTCTACCCAAAAATGAGATTGCTTGTCAGCCGGTAAATACTCGGAACCGGGATTATTAATAAACCGATTCGAATCCCATTTCACATAAGTGATATTCGGTGAACTGGATAATATTTCACCAAATGTCTCTACAATAAAATCTTGAACCTCCGGATTAGTCAAATCCAATACCCATTGGTCCCTTACCAATAAAATATCTCTGTCCCCACTTTTTACAACCCATTCCGGATGTTTCTCAGCCAATTCACTTTTGGGATTCACCATCTCCAGTTCTACCCAAATGCCAAACTTCAAACCTTTTTTATGTGCATAATCAGCCAAATAACCTATTCCATGAGGAAGTTTTTTCTTATTCGGCTGCCAATCGCCCAATCCAAAACGGTCATCATCACGAGGATATTTATTTCCAAACCAACCATCGTCAAGAACAAACATCTCGATTCCGAAATCCGCGGCATCGTCAATCATATCTTTTACCTTCTTCTCATCAAATTTGAAGTAAGTACCTTCCCAACTATTCAATACGACAGGGCGTATCTGGTCTCCATGAGCCAATGCATAACGACGGCACCAATCATGATAGTTTCTCGATATTTGTCCTCTCCCGCACGAACTGTAAGTCCATACCATTTCCGGAGTCTTAAACTTCTCACCCGGCTCTATCGACAAGGATGAAGCATAAGGATTGATTCCTCCCAGAATATGCAGCATACCATACTTGTCTATCTCAAAAGTCAGTTTGTAGTTTCCTGACCAAGCCAAAGAACCGGCATAAGTCTCACCCGAATTTTCTTGTGCCGGAGCATCCGATGAAAGCATAAAGGAAGGATTAACCGATTCCGTTGTCAAAATTCCGGTTCTCGCTTCTATACTCTTTACTCCCGGAGTCAATCGTTCTTCCTTCATCTTCATCTCTGCACCCCAACCTCCATGAAAATGAGTCAAATAATACGCTTTCTTATGTAAAGGGATATAAGCCGATGCAATTTTTTCTATTCTTATATCATCTTTCTCCTTGTTTTCCAACTCAATATATTGAGTAATAACATTTTCTTTCTTATATGCTTTAAATATTACATTTACAAAAAGAGGATATAATTTGTCCTTTAAACAAATTTTCGTCTCAACAACGTTGGCATCAATATCTTTTATATCATGTCCGACATAGTACAGGTCAGTCGTTATTACCCCGTCAGAATGTGTCAACTGTAAAGCCGGATCTAAAAAGTCTCCTGCAGCAGGAAATACTTCCGGGGCTAAAGAACGCCCGTCCCGTCTCGGTTTATATTTCCTATTCAGAAATATTGTCTGGCTATCTGATGATATCTTATCTCCAAAATATTGAAAAATAACTTTTTTATTTTCTGAAACTGTAAAAACCATACTCAGCCCAGTAGTTTCTACCGGTATAATTTTTACAGGTGACGCATATAATTTTATCCCTATCGAAACCAATAATAAAAAAATAACTGTTATAAATTTTCTCATACCAACATTATATTTATTCTTCACTTATATTTATATCCCTTATTGCTTTATCGATAATGTAAAAGGAAATGCCGGGAGATTATCACCATTATACAAGTTTGCCTTCACATCATTATCGACAGCATAACTTACTTTCACCGCATTCCGGACATTATCACCATATATGATCAACCTATTCCTCTCGATACGAGTCTTCACATCCATTTTATGGCCGTTTGCATCATAAACAGAAACATCATTCAATGTATCTCCTTTTACCCATAACCCTTTTGCGTATTTAAACTTCACAACAACTTCAGCTCCTTTTTTTACCGCGACCTCTGCTATGGGATAATCTGCCAATCCCGCTTTTCCATATACCTTATTCAACGCAGCATCGGCAAACCGTTCGCCGAAAGGCACCTTATTGTTCGGATGCACATCATCAGGATTACCAATTTCTATCGTACAGATAACATAGGTATTATCCTTCTCTCCAGCTTTCAACTGGGCATCTCTCACAATAGCAGCCCTCTCAGCCGATGGATAATTGAAATTGGTCAATTGACCGATCAGAACCGGGAAATCCGAACGAAATCCATTCCTCCAACTATCGATAAAATTCTGTAACTGATATTCGTATTCATCTGCCCATTCTACACTATTTTCTCCCTGATACCAAATAAGACCGGATATTGTATATGGCATACAAGGATATACCATACCATTATACAAAGCCCCGGGCTTACAATGGGGACGCTCGAGCATGTGAACACTTTTGGGTTTCTTTACCGGTTTATTGACAATGCCTCTTGCCGTATCTTTTTGCCATACCAGCATTTTTTCTGCATACATGGCACTATCCTTACTATAGGCTCTTTCCCACGCATTCCATCTTTCTATCGACTTCCTTAACTTGCTGTCTGACTCTTGCAAATCGGAAGAAAGCCAAGACTCAATACCTGTACCTGCCCATGAGGCGGAAATAATCCCTACCGGCACATTCAATTTTTCCTGCAAAAGCACCGCAAAATAATAGCTCATGGCCGAAAAATGTTTCACAGACTTTGCATCACAACTTTTCCATGAAGCCTGTTTCCTTAATTTCATCTCTTTCCGGTCAGAAACTTGACGGGGAACATGAAAAAGCCTGATATTATCATGTTTGGCATTTTTCAATACATTCTCCGAGTTTTTTTCCTCAGCTACTGACCAACCCATATTTGACTGGCCACTAGTAAACCAAACTTCCCCAACCATAACATTATCCAATGTGACCCGATTGGTACCGTCTATCCAAATCTGAAACGGACCACCGGCCTTCGGAGTAGAAACATTTAAACTCCATTTGCCATCTGCACCGGCTACTGCGTTATACACTTTACCATTCCAACCAGTCTCAACCTGCACATTTGTCCCCGGAGTATCCCATCCCCACAATGCCACTTTAGATTTCTGTTTCAATACCATATTATCACTTATAAGACTCGGCAGAAGAACTTCTGCCTGTAAGTCTATAAGCGAAAAACTAAAAAAGAGAAGAAAAAAAATTCTATCTACCTTAAAACACACTTTCATGGATTTAAAATTTTCAGGATATCAAATTTTATGATTTTAGATATTTCAAAATACCGAATATTTTTTAGAGAAATTTTTATTATTACATATCAAATGAATAATGTATATTCCCTGTCCAAGCTCATTCAAAGAGACAGTAGAAAGCTCGGTGAAATCATCTTCCGATATCTGTTTCCCTACCATATCGAATATTCTCATCTTTACCGGTTCCCCCTGATGGCCTTTGAGACTTACACGCCCCGATGCATCTATAAGGATTTCCTGCTCTCCAGTTCTTTTTACCTCATCTATACTCGTCAAAGGGTCTTCATCGGTAATAATATTGCTGACATATTTCGTTACATACGGCTTGGTATTCGGTATCAAAAAGTTCGAACCATGATCACGAATCCAGCTAGCCGGCTCTATCGTATTCTTGTAAAAATATCCTCCGTCTATTCCATTCAGGAACACACATGGCATCGGACAGTCCTTTATCGTATTGCGATGTATGATAATATTTCTAAGTCCTCCGGCAGGTCCCAAATCACCATTCGAAGCCTCCAAAACAACAGAAATGGCGGCACACTGGGAGCGTTTCAAATTTTGCCGCCACATACATGTCTCAATGTAATTCCCACTAATCTCTAAATTTTCCGACAACCCAGCCTCCATCCAGTTAAACTCCGGTCCTATAATAATAGCTCCGGCCCCGGTATTCGTAATCGTATTATTTTGTATTTTACCATTCACAGATTTGATCAATATACCCCTTCCCGGAACATGCCCGATTGTGCAATTTATGACCTTGAACCCAGATCCAAGTCTGTCTGTAGAATACAGAACATCACCCGGAGCTACAGTTTTTACTTTCTCCCACTCTTCATCCGAAAATTGAATCATGGCCTTATTTATATAACGGGTATCCTTAATATCCCTAAAATAAGAAAGACATTTCTTGACCTCAGCAGAGGTAGGAGGAGTTGAAAATCTCACCCTAGAAGCTTTGGCTGCACCCCGTCTGACTCCGCCATTCGACACCGCTACAAGATTTTCATCCTGTTTAAGCGTAAAATCCCCAAGGGAACCTTCCCGAGTCAAAACATACAACTGCTTATAATCGGCATCAACTGAGGAAACCGGATAAAAATTACCATTTATTGCTATCGGATCATCATTCGTATACAAAATGGTACACTCCTCTATAGTAGGACCTACCGTAGCATGTCTACTGTGAATGCCATCGGCAATTCCCGGGCGCAACCTGTCGATGGGGAATCTCGGGTCGTTCTTTTTCCTATCAATTACACAACGATAATAATGCGTATTCTCACAATAATGTTCTCCAAAGTGAAATTGTGGAGAATCGTAAACCGTAATATTGGACATTGTCATATTTTTACAATAATTCAATAACATACAATGTCTCTTATATCCCTTGGGAATATTATTGAAAACAATATAATCTCCTACCTCATAAGCGCGAGGTTTCGGCATAGCCAAATTTACTTCAACCTTGCGACCATCTAAAAACTTTATGGGGTCGGTTATCTGGTTAGTATAAAAATCCCACACCAATTCCCGCGTATCTTTATCAAAAATATGTACCCTGTCCTGCTCTGTTTCCGGGTTTATCATAGGGTATCCTTCATGAATCTCCACTTGCAATGTCTTCGCATCAGCAGACATAGAGATTATCGTCCCCTGAGTAGAACAGGGCGGATCATAATCGATTGTCAAATCGGAAAAGACCATATTTTCACAATGGTCAAAATTGAATGCCTGGTTCTGAAAATTACAAATGATGGTAGAACCATTCCCTTTTATCTTCACATTTTTTCTATAATTAAAAGCATAAGGCCCTTTCCCATCTTTCAAATCAAGTACGTACGTGCCTTTGGGTATATCTATAACACAATCATTCCCTTTTTGAGCATCCAAGATAGCCCTCAAATCACCCATTGTTTCCTCAGCACAAAGACCACCAAATATTCCTAACAGAAAGATAAATAAGACTAAAAATTTCGTATTGTTTCTCATTGTCATCATATATAATTTTATTAACATCTTCTATTCCCATCAAAATTCCTCTATAAAAGGTCTGTTCTCTAACCACGCCAACATATTCATCACCAGATAATTCCAATTTTGGAATCCCGGATTAAGAATAGGTTCGCCATTTTCCGGTTGATAATACTCATGTAACGTACCAAAACGCTTTATATCCTTTCCAAACAGTTTTACGGTCTTCACGGCCAACTCATGCGCTTCTCGTTCATAACCATATTTGACCAACCCTCTCCAAACCATATAATTGGAAATACCCCAAATCGGACCCAGCCACGATGACGGATTACCGGAAGCTTTCAGATTATACATCTTTTCCATTTTCGAAAGTGTCCGGATACCGTATGGAGCATTAAATGTCTTCTCATTTTCAAAATGTTCTTTGACCATCCGTTCTGACTGTTCCGGCGTTGCAATACCGGACCACATGGGCAAAAAACCGGACCACACTCCTATTCTCATAATCAGGCAGTCCCAATCACGAGGCATACCACTGTGCCTCTCAAATGTATCCGGTTGTTTTACCGGTAATAAATTAAGGTCCACACTATAAAAGAAACCGTCTCTCTCATCCCAACAATGTTCTTGTATAGCCGTCTTAAGCTCCGATGCATTTTTCTTATACTGAGGTGCCGTTTCCGATAGATTCAACCTTTCGCACAAATACGACATAGCCTCCAATTCTTTATACATCAAGCAATTCAAAAAAATAGATGCAGAACTGCGTTCTGGACGATAATAGGTACAAGGGTCATTATCGACCCCTATTGCTGCATCGTTTTGCCAATAATAGAGTCCCGTAGCCCTGTCCCGATGGTGATTCACATAATTATTTACAAATGTCTGGAGAAAATAAAATTTTTCCCTGATCCATTCTGCATCACCGCCATTCAGCTCCGTCAAAAATGCGGCATGCTGAGCCAAACAAGGTTTATGCATATTGGTCCTATAAATATCTTTCGGACGTATTTTATCTCTTACAGCGTCCCGTTTTACATTTATCGGTATCCAACCGTCCATACCTCCGAATTCAAGAAAATTCAGGACACAACCCTGTTCGTATTTTATCGCATCTTTCGATGCTTTTTCATTTCCCATATCCGCCAATATCTGGCGTAAAGCAACATTTGTCAACCATGAATCCCAATCCCAAAGAACATCAGCATACTGACTGCTACCCGGAGTTATAAAAGGGTACTTCAGAGAATTACCTTCTTCCCGAAACATTCCTTTATAATCATTGTATATATTCTTTTTTATCACAATGGCATATTCTTTCCAATCCGTATTTTCCTTTTGAGAAAAAACAGGAGCGGAAATAATAAACAACACCATAATAATCAAGAACAAATATTTTATTCTCTGAGACTTATCCATAATAGAGCAAGCTTATATCCTATCAAATTACATTTTTATAATAGAGAGAATACTGTTTTCCACAGCATTCCCTCTATTTTTACAATTTATTTTTGTATTTTTTCTGAATATATTTTACCGTCTTTCGTCTCTATTTTTACGACATAAATACCTTTTGCCAAATTCTGAACATTTACGGATTTGACATTAGAGACAGCAGAAACACATGCACCGAATGTTGTATAAATCTCAGCTGAGGCAACTTCTTCTGTGAAATACAAAACATCAGCTACCGGATTCGGATAAACCCGTACTTGAGACAATACTTTTTCTAAAGATATAGAAGAAGCTTCACCGTTAAACTCAAAAGCACCTAAATCTCTAGAATAACCGGTCTTTGCCACTCCCCGAATATCGGTTTGCGGTATAAGTTCTTCACCATCATATATCAACGATTCTACACCGCCATCAACAGCATAACCTTCACCATCGCTAATAGCAATATAAGGGACACCTTCGGCAGGAACCGTCAAGTCTTCACCAATACCCAATTGCAAGTACTTCTGCTCAAGGGTCTTGTCCCGGACACTCTTATTGCGATTAGCGGTAGCTGTAGCTTCATCCAGGAAATTCCACAAGAAACCTTCCCCCCAAGTCGCATCATACGATCCACCTACACCATCATATACATTGTTCTTAATAATGTATTCACCGGTACAACGTGCATCTTTCTCTCTAACAGACCAGCCCCAGCTATACGTAACAGGTTTTTCACCTCCATCTATTCTCACCGTCTCCAACATAATATTATTGACAAGTACCATGTCAAAATCTCCTCCAAAGTCAGACATATTAACTGCATTTTGGTCCGTCTGCTCTATACCATCGACATAGGTATTATTCAACAGAGAAGTATTATTGACAAATACAAAGCTACCCGACACTTCCGGTGTAGGAGCACTTTTTTGACCAGTAATAAGATTAGCTTGCGGACCTGCTGTACGATTTTTATACAATACATTATTGATAAACTTCAAGTTAATTTCACCTTGGTCGGGGCGTGCCCAATGCAAGAAACCACTGGCTCCTTGTGAGTAGCTATTGGCTACTGTACAATGAGTAAACAATACATTGGTAGCACAAGGAATATCTGCCGTACCATTACTCCTCAACCAAACGGCACCACCGGTCGCATTCCTCGCTGTATTCAACGCTTTATTAGATTCGAAATAGCACTTGTCAAATTTTATATCCATCTCATAACCGTCGATATAAAAAGCACCACCACCGGCACCGGCACCTTTATCAGCAGCGCCATCCGCCGATTCATTGTTGCTGAAGACACAGTTTTCGAAATGGCCAACAATAGGTTGCTCTGTCTCCCTTAAGCAAATAGCACCACCCTGGAATGCTTTACAGCCATCGAATGTAGTATTCTTAGCATATATTTTGCCTTCACAACAGATAGCACCACCACGAACATTTATCCCTTGCTCAGAAACAGCATTTCTAAAAATCACATTTTCGGTATGCAGCTCAGAATACGAGTCTACAAAAATCATACCTCCTGCTGTAGTACCTTCCTCCCGACGCAAATTCTTCAACGTAATATCCTGCAATGTCAACTTTCCTCTTTTCACATCGAAGAAACTTGAATAATTGAGTTCTCCAGATTCAAACTCTTCATCATTCAAGCCTATGATAGCAGCCTCCGGAGCACCACCTTTGATAGTAACTTCCTTTACTTTCACTTCCTCTTGTCCTTCACCAATTCCAATTACCGGGTCAAGATAGATTTCGTCCAATACAACTACCGTACAACCTTCTGTCCATTTTTCGGCATTCAATGAATACCAAGGGGACTCTTCGGTACCGGGATTCTCATCACTCCCATTCATACCACTCACATAAAAAGTGTCCTGAGCCCATAAACTCGGCTGTAAACACAGTGCTAATGCTAGCGGGTAAAACAGTTTTTTCATAAAACTAAAATTTTAATGTGTTACTTAATTTAATTACGGATATATTTAATAAATCCTTTTTCTGGTATTTGATTTCTCTAATTTTTTATCTCGAATGAGGGTGGAATTGCATCCACTGCTGAAGCCCATTGTTTATTGGGACGTTTGCCCATTATAAACTCAAATTCTCCCCCTTGTGCCAAATCATCGTGATGGAACCAGGACTTATTCCACTCTTTCCCATTCAACCGCACAGACTGAATATATTTATTCTCAGGCGCATAATTGCGACATATTATTCTAAAAACTTTATTATTGTCTACATGTAACACTGCTTCCTTAAATACGGGACTCCCTATCACATAAATCGGTAGACCAGGTGTCACCGGATAAAATCCTAATTGAGAAAAAACGACAAAAGCAGACATACCGCCACCATCTTCATCTCCCGGCATACCCATCAAATCATCCCTGAACCATTGTGTCAAAAGTGAACGGATTCTCTTTTGTGTACGCCAAGGCTCACCGGCATAATTATACAGATACGGAATATGAAACGCGGGTTCATTCCCCATAGAGAACATACCTACATTCCCCGTATGGTCAGGTAATTCCGTATAAAACTTATATTTGGCCTTGCCTAATGGAGTATCATACATCTTTTCCAACTCTCCGATAAACGATTCACGTCCTCCCATCATCATTATCAGGTCGTTTATATTATGAGGAACATCCCAACGATATATCCACCCGTTATTTTCGCAATAAGCACCTCGAGCGCCCAAACCTCCTGAATATCGATAATCAAACGGTTCGATAAAATCACCATTACTGTTTTTAGGATGGAAAAATTTCGTATTCGGATGAAACACTTTCCTATAATTGTAACTCCGGTCTAAAAAATAAGCAGCATCTTTATCATTTCCCATATGACGAGCCAAGTTTCCCAAACACCATTCATCATAGACCGTCCCCAAAGTAACAGCTACAGGCTGACGTCTTTCAAAACCATGAACTTCCGGAACAGTTTCTTCTTCTCCATTATCTAATGCCGGGAAATAACCGTTCTCTTCAAAAAATTTATCCAGATTCCCCACTTTTTTATCGGACCATGGAGCCAACGTTTTCTCTGTAATTGCATTTTTACAGACTTCATAAGCCTTACCCAAATCAAAATTGCGCAATCCTTTTTCATAACAATCCAAGACTACTGCAACTCCATGATTACCATTCATACGATGTGTGTCACCTGTAAAATCAGGGAAAGTAGGCATAGCATCATCATTTTGTTCAGCCATTCGCACCAATGAATTGACAATATCGATTTCTTTTTTGGAGTCAATAATCACGCGCAACGGATGTGTTGCCCGATAAGTATCCCAAATCCAATCATCTGTATAAAACGGAATGCCATTATCCTCATGCACTTGCCCATCAAATCCACTGAAATATTTCCCATCTTCCGATATATTGACCGGCCGCTCATAAACCCTATATAGTGATGTATAAAAAACGGCTTTATCTTCTTCTGATGAGCCTTTCACCTCTATCTTTCCCAATACTTCATTCCAAGCATCCCTTCCACTTACTGCGAGACTGTCGATATCGTAATTCACTATTTCCCGCCTCAAATTTCTTTTTGCCTGTTCAACACTTATCAAAGATATCCCATACCGTACTTTTATCTCCCGGTCACTTGTCTTAAACTGCATAATCAGACTTCGATAATCACCAAATTCTTTCACTGTATTATCTACCGGTGCACAATCTGTCTCAAGATACAAATAGACTTTTCCTATACTGTCAGAAATAGGTTGCCATGCACTTACTGAATTATTCTGTACTGCTACTTCACCCTTTTCTGAACTAATAATCAAGCACGGTGTTCCCTCCCCCTCGTATTCGAACTTATACATTGCCGATTGATAGGAAGGGACATAATATATATCTGTCGAAACATTATCTAAATATGCCCGATATGAATAAGGTGTTATCTTCTCATTATCATAATCGTAATTGATTACCGGCTGGCTCAGACTGCTTTCACCTTGAGATGGACTCATACTAAATGCATGATTTGCCCGATGTCCTGTAAGAAATACAGGAAGACCCTTAACTTTATTGCCCGTATAATCTTTACGTAGAGGATGAATACGCATCATTCCATTCGGCAAATGAACGGTAGGATAGGTAGGTACCAATAAGTGACTTATATTGCCCATATAGGGGTTGACATAATCAACCGGCTCTTTCTCCTTTACAGCAGAACATCCTCCCAACAAACCTAATATAAATATTGCTGCGACCAGAATAACACTCAATATGAATCTCTTGTTTTTCATCTCTTAGATAATGCAACCAAGTATCCCTTAATCATCAATTTTAATGCATATCAGACATCTCGAACTCTAATGTTCCTCCTTGCATAATATCATCATAAGCAATTATATAATCCTTTACTTCCTGCCCATTTATTTTTACGGTCTTTACATATTTATTCTCTTTAGAGAGGTTGTGCGCAATCATCGTAAAAACTTTTCCATTCTGCAATTTCACTTTTGCCTGAGGGATTTGAGGGGCTCCTATAACATACTTTAAACTGACAGGATCGACCGGATAAAAGCCCAAAGCACTAAACATATACCACGCAGACATCTGTCCACAATCATCATTTCCACACAAACCATCCGGCTTAGACAGATAGAAACGGTCAAAAATTTCACGAACCAACTCCGCTGTACGGCTATTTTTTCCTAAAAGAGTATACATATATACCACATGATGACTGGGTTCATTTCCATGTGCATACTGACCAATCAGCCCCGTAACATCTCCTACAAATCCTGTCTGGTCTACAACCTGCTCAATGACAAACAGAGAATCCAATTTTGTTATCATTTTTTCAGTGCCACCCATCAATTCTGTCAAACCTTCAATATCCTGTTGTACATGCCAGGTGTATTGCCAAGAATTACCCTCTGTATAATCACCGCCTACAGTACTGGCATGAGATAAATGGAACACGTCAAAGGGAGTGCGCCATTGACCTTTAGAATCCTTTCCCCGCATCAATCCGGTCTCTTTATCGAACACATTTTTATAATAACCTGCCCGTTTCATAAAAAATGCATAATCGTCATCCTTGCCAAGTTTTTTAGCCAACTGAGCTGCACAATAATCATCATAAGCACATTCCAGCGTCAGAGATACCGATTCCTTGGTAACAATATCGAAAGGGAAATACCCATACTTTTCATAAACGTCTGCTTTATAATGAAAATGAGAAGTTGTCAACGATTTTTTAATCAAATTATATGCACGTTCTTGGTCAATGCCCGGAAACCCTTTCAAACAAGCCTCTACTATGACAGGAACAGCATGATTACCAATCATACAATGCGTCTCTTTTCCCCATAGAGTCCAGACCGGTAAATATCCTTGGCTCTCTGCATGCAATAACATCGAATTTACCATATTAGGGACAAGTTCAGGGGTAACAATTGTATACATAGGATGAGCTGCACGATAAGTATCCCACAAAGAAAGTGTCGAATAATATGCTCCGAAAGGAGATTGAGCCACAGAATCCAGCACCCCTCTATACTGCCCGTCTATATCAGCAATATTATTAGGTTGTATCAACATATGATACAATGCAGTATAAAAATTAGTCTTTTGCTCATCATTCCCCTCTATTTCGATTCTTGACAAATACTCTTCCCACTTATTTTCCGTATTTTTCTTTACAACATCAAAATCCCAATGTTTTACTTCTGAATCTAAATTCTTTTTAGCTCCCTCAACACTGACCATCGAAAACGCCACTTTCACTTGTACTTCCTTTTCATCTGCAAATCGAATCAATTTTCTAGGACCTTTGTCGGCTCTGCCATCTTCAACATCCTCAGAAGCAATAATCGGCTTATCAAACTTGATTACATAAAAAATATCTCGTTCGACCCATGCTTTTACTCTCAGATAACCGGTTATAGTATATTCATCTTCAATCTGTACATCAGCACGAATTACCCTATTGTCATAACTTTGCTGACTCCCTACTGAACCGTTTTGAAAATTAATATAAAGAGCCGGATTTTTCTTTTCAAATTGATAACGATGCATAGCAACATGCGGTGTAGCTGTCAACTCTACCTTTACCGAATTATCTATCAAATCTACAGTATAATATCCCGGAGTTGCTACTTCTGAATCTTTCAAATAAGAGCTCTTAAAATCTTTTGCCACCTCCCCGGAAAATGGCATAATCAATATATCTCCCATATCCGGTACTCCTGTTCCATTCAAATGATTCTGTGAGAATCCCCATATCAGCGTATCTTCATAACGATACCCTGCACAATAATCCCAACCAATACAACCCGTTTGTGGACCAGGCTGCACCATTCCCAACGGATAGACAGCCCCAGGGAAAGTATGCCCTGTATAGGTAGTACCTATAAAAGGATCTACATATTGTCCCACTCCTGAAGAAACTCGCTTATTACCAGAACATGATACTAGCACTACAATACTAAATAAAAAAGGTATAATTCCTTTCATTGACCTAAGACTTAAGATATTTTTAGATTAAAATTGGTTATTTACACAGACTCGGGAAATCACATTTACCCCCTCCTCTAACATAATGTGACGCAAATCTATGTATAAGGACCTAACAGAACATTAACCAAACCTTAATCAAATGATTTTGTTCAATACTTTTTTATAACATATTGAATATATGCATATTATATAATAAAAAAAAGTCAAACAAAATACAAGATTATTTTCTTAACCAAACCTTAATTTATTATTAATTTAGACTCGTAACCGCTATAAAACCTACATTCTAATTCTTAGAAACAAAGTTCATCGGGTTATAATATTTTCATAATTGATTTTAGGATTAGAATTAAGGAGACGCTGGTGATCTTGGACATATTTATCAAAACACTGTTTTGAAGCCCCCTTTTGTCCCAACAAAAACAAAGCCCGACATTTTATTTGTATAGCCTCTTCGTCAATATTATCGTGAAGCAAAATTACATTTGCTATTCTCACCTGTAAATTTAAATCAGATTCAACTTCAGTCAAGGAAATGGATTTCAATAAAATTTCTATCAATAAATTGGAATATTCTGATTTATAACTATCGACCCACTCTGTATTTAAATTAGGAAGGAGTGCTCCATTTTGCGCTATATCCAAAATTGCATTCAGTAAATCTATTCGTATAATATTCTCTTCTTTTACTTTCTTTAATAAAAGCATTATCTCGTTATAATCGCAAATAATATCCTTGCCCATTTCAACAAACCAATAAGACTTTTTATTTACGACTGCCAAATTTCCAACTTTTTCGAGCAATAATCTCAATTTACGAATATTAACACTCCTATTATTTGATGCACTAGCCTTATCCATTTCGAACCAAAAAGTCTCATCCAATTTCTCAGAAGTAACTTTCTTTCCATCCTTAATCGTACTCAGCAAAATATACAAAAATATTTGTTTTACAATGGAGGTAAAACTATCGGTTATGTCTTTCCCCTCCTTATCAAATACCTGAAACCCTCCTAACAACTTAACTGTAGAAACAGGTGTCTTCAATTCAATAGTCGTCTTTTTCTTAAGAACTTCAGATTGTGGAACAATATTTTTCTCCTTTTTCTTTTGAGCACTTTTTTTCTTGACTTTCAATATGACATATATTCCCGCAAATACGATAATAAACAAAGATGAAAGCAGACCCCAGATAAATGACCTATCTCTACCCTGACCTGGCAAAACCTTTTGAACTACGTCTGACATCCGTAAGGGCGGATATGCTAAAGAATACAAATCTACACTATACCCCACAGAGTGTGTTTTCTGCAATAGAATTGCATATAACATTGTTTTCTCCTCATCCAATATAAGGTCACAAAACGATTCCATATCCAAAAAATTATAAGGTATGGAATCGGCAAGAATAGAAACAGAACCATCAGAAAGACTTATCTCACACAAATTAAGTTGGGTATGGAAACGATTATTGTTATAGGCTAAAGCATACGCTTTATCTTTATCGACAATCATCGAATTAGAAAAAGCCACAGGTTCCTTTGGAAAAGTCAAATCAAATAATTTCTTACAAGTCTTCTTCCGCGAATCCAACTCATACAAGTCATAAAAATTCTTAGGCGACTCTTCTTGCCGACCTGAAATACTCCCATACCCGCCTAAAATCAAAAACTTCCCTTCGCCCAGATAACCTAAAGCAGATAAATAACGAGGAGCTATAGAATCTACCATATCTTCTATATCCCAATCCCCCCCATCTAACGAATGGGTAGACATCCATGCTTTATAAGTCTGATACCCATATCCACCAAACGTTACCAAACAATTTTTTTCTACATCAATAAAGCGATTATGATGATGGGCCGGTGCAAATCTCTGATCTAATTTATCCCCAGACCATTCATTTTTTGCAAAATCATAAAGTATAAAATCAGGATATAGCAAACTGTATGAAATCAGCCTGTCATTCTTACGGTCATAAATCATCTGGCTACTACCTCCTGCTCCAAAAGGCGAACCTTTCTGTGTCTTTATCCTTTCAACATGGAAATCATCCATATCAAAAAATATCATAGAATCTGATGTTGCTATAAAAAAACGATTCTGAATAGAATCAAATGCAATCTGGGCATATCGCTCTGTTACAGGTATCGATATTTCTTTATGCCACTTAATATACTTATCGATATCCCAACTACCGTTCTCAACTAAAGCTTCCCGTCTAGATATATCGTCATACACTTTTTTCCCCGCATACTTATCTAACTTCCAAGAGTATAATACATTTTTTTTAATATCTCGAATAATGACATCTTTAATTGTAATCGGAGGGACATCAGAACTATAAAACATTTTGTCCCAATTTTTGCCGAAAATAACTTTAATATCATCGAATCTCTTAAACGAATAAGGAATAGTCTGAGAAATATCATTAATCGAACAAACAATATTATCTCGACCAAATTTAATCTTCATTTTACTCCAATCACTCTTATTCTGAGGAACAGATATCTTAAAATCGACATTTGACAAAGCTTTATCAACGTCAATTAAAACACAATTTAATTTTTTGGCATTAATATTTGAAATAATGTCGAAACTACTGTCATCTCCGGAAATAATTCTACAGACATACCCATAAGCTTGTACGCCAGGATTAAATTTAATATCGAATTCTATAGAAAAACCCTCCGAAAAAGACATCGGCATATCCGGAGTAAGATTTAAAGAAGTTCTTACATCCTGATTCACAGCATGAGAATTAAAGGTTAATCCATAATGAATGTTACTTCCACTTAACCCCAAAAAGAAAGATGAAAAAAATAACAGTAAAAACTTTCTTAGCATAAATGAGGCACTTCTATATTTAATCACAAAGATAAAAGATTTTTTTATTACCTAAGAAAATAGCTTCTGAAAATACCATTATCTTCAAAAAAATCAATATTTATATTTAATTTAGAATTAAATATATAAAAATATCCTCCTGTCCCCAAAAAACACTAAGCCAATTCATATACAAAATGACACATCTTTACAAAAAACTCTCGTCATTGTAAAAAGTGACGAGAGTTTTTGTAATAAATCAAACTTTTTTATCATTTAGCAACTTCCAACTCTTCAATAGTACAAATACTTACACGATTCCAATCCGGATCTGTAAACATATCCCCAATTCCTTGCCCTTCAGCAGTTATACGAGATGTATTAATCTTGTATTTCTTCACTAAAATAGATTTGACAGCCTCAGCTCGTGCCTGTGCAAGTTTCTTATTGAATTCGAGATTTCCCTCAGGAGATGCATATCCTTTAATTACGACTGTCACATCTGCATGCTTCTTCATATAATTTGCAACACGCTCAACATTAGGCAACTGCGATGCGTCAACAGTAGAACGTCCTTGTCGGAATGTTATAATCGACTCTGGGACACGACTCGTCTCAACTTCTACAACTGTCTGCACCTTAGCAGCTTGATTACGACAATTATCAAGTTCGCTCTGTAACACTTGGATTCTCTGGGCAGCACTATTTATCTGGCTATTCCTATTATCCACCTGAGAACGGAGATTATTTATATTAGCATTTAACTGATTGATTTCTGCCTGATCATAAACTCTTACCTTTGTAAAATGGTGTTTTCCGTTACTTCCCTTAAAATGATAAGCAACACCAGCGGTCAATTCAAAAGCAGCATTATTAGCATTAAAACGGCTTTTTGCAGCATTAAAATCCCCTTCCATATCATATACTATCGCCGGCTTTATCCCCAAAGTCCAAGCTTTGCTTTCTCCAAAATTGAAATTAAAGTTCAAACCAAAGCGAGTAGACCAAGAATTATCATCACCGGGACCATTCATATAATAATGCATCCATCCAATGCCGGCAACAGCCTCCATTTCAAATAAACGAGGAGTTCCAGTATAACCACCAAAAAGATTCATCAAATTAAATTTGTTCAATAAGCTGACATCAGATACATCAATAGCAGTCTTACTCTGCGTCGTATTTACATACCCCATACCTTGAAATTCCATACCAAAAATAGGAGTCAATTGCTTAGTCACTCCTAATCCGAAAGTAAAACGAGCATCTTTAAAGAATGAACTATGGGTCAATGGAGTTACCATACCGGTTTTAAGTTCTATCGACCAATTGTCCTTCAACTTTGTTCCTTGAAGGGCCATCTGGTCAGTCTGAGCATTCACTGTTAATGCAGTTATCACGAATGCTGATAAAATTATAGACTTTCTCATAAATTAAATATATTAATTGGTTATATCATAAAATATTACACATGCTTCGAATAATAATCTCATTTTTTTATTTATTTTCAAAACTGTTACATTTTAAACAACATGTTACACAAATAACAAGTTTGAAACACCAATTAAGATTTAACATATATTCTATTTTTTAATGCTTAAATATCCTTTCAACATAATAACCATAATCCAGCCAATTTTTATATAAATTCACACCTGCTACAATATTCTAAGATTATCAAAAACGAAGTAGTAAAAGACTAAGGATATAGCTAATCATTTAATGACCCACATCCATAGAAACAATTTAAAAAACTATTCCAATAAATGTTCTTGCCCTCATTTATCATATATCTTTACGAAACGTAGATTTTACAAACAATAGAATAGGATAAACAACGAATTATTAAAACAAATAGATTCGAATCAGCGATTACACGCCCCAAGGTATTTGATAGTGATTCCTCTCTTTTGATTACATGGGGCATGCTCTTTTACAATTGTTATATGAAATAATATGAGAATTCGGAGTTCAAAGCAGAACAGAAATTGCTGAATCAAAAGTTAAAATACCGGATAACCCTATTCAGAATTATCCGGTTCTTCAAAAGTTATTTCCGTAATTGCCCTATAGACGGGTTTTCCGAGAACAAAATTACACACTACACTTCAAAAAAATAAATAGTGATCAATATATTACGTCGTCCCAATTATCGGTGCGGAACGAAGATACCGGCAAACCGTTCACACCCCATAGGGTTCCTTGTACAAAATCTTCGAAACCATACCGCACAGCTACCGGATTCGGAACTTCAGGCGCATATACTTCAAGTGTTTTACGGGTAAGTAGGGCTTTCGCCGGATAAAATTTCCGATCGGCCCCGGCTATCTTGAAACCGGTTATCTCTTTGTAAAACGAAGTAAGCCACAAAGGCGCGTAATCGAATTTCAGAAATATCCTGTCGCCCTTTATTTCAAACGAACTGTACTGGGGACTTTGATACTGGAATTTGTCGAAACCGTAATTTCTGGCGAGTGCCATACATGCAAACCGCTCTCCTACTTCACGCTTTTTACCCGGATGTATACATATAGAATCTCCGATATCCATCAATACCACCATACCGGTATTGGGCTGCGTACGGGCAATTTTTTCCTGCACTTCACGCATGAAGGCACAGTTGTATCTCTTGTCTTCATAACCGAAAGGCGCCAGTTGGGCAAAATAGATGGGGAAGTCTCCTATACCCCATTTTGCGATCCAATCCTTGTGCATCGCTTCAAACTGGGCGGCATATTCTTTATAGCGTGTACGGTTCGATTCTCCCTGATACCACAAGGCTCCCCGCATTGTATAGCCGACAAGGCTGTTGAGCATACCGTTATAGAGTACAGTAGGACTTTTCCAGCGTATTTTATTTTCGGCTTGTGTACGCGGAATTTTCATATTAGGGAAGAGTTTCATCGCATCGGACGATATCCAGGCTTCTATAGTTGAACCTCCCCAACTGCAATGCAATATGGCTACAGGAATACGGAGCACTTTCTGCAACTGGCGGGCAAAATAGTAACCTGCTGCTGTAAAATCACCTGTCGTGTTGGGCGACGCTGCTTCCCATTTTCCGGGACAATCCCATTGTCTGGTAATAGCGCTTGCTCTTTTCACAGTATAACAACGCAGATAGTTATTAGAGGAATCCACAATATCCTGTAATGCTCCTTCAATAGGCTGGTTAGGATATCCTTTTACGGGCATCTCCATATTGGACTGTCCACTGCAAAGCCACACTTCGCCTATAAGGACATTCTTGATTTCAGCTTTACCTGCTCCCGAAAACTGTATAGTATAGGATGTTAATGAAGCTGCGGGAGTTTTTACTTTCATTTTCCATGTACTGTCATTTGCCACCGTAGTACGATATGTTTTCCCATCCCATCCAGTCTTTACCGACACTACTTTTCCCGGAGCTGCCTTTCCCCACAAGGCAGCTTCACAAGACTGCTGTAATACCATACCATCACTCAATACCGAAGGTAATTTTATTTGCGCCATCGTACCAGATAGATAAAGCAGCATCGAAACCAACAAAATATTTTTCCTTGTCATGTCATTATTTATATTTAATATTTAATATTTAGTATTTAAGTATATATTCTTTATTTCACCACCTCTTGGCCATTTCTAATCCGATAAAA
>OIFE01000327.1_pt1 | contig 44241 bp, 30 predicted proteins | sample 1581921 | NCBI WGS metagenome assembly OIFE01 (sample SAMN04414075, study PRJEB24778) | human gut metagenome | material: faecal | host: Homo sapiens | reverse complement strand
GGGTTCTTATATTGCAGGATTATTTATTACCTGGAGATGGAGCCGAAGGTTATACTGCAGGAAGTTTATGGCAAATGTATAATTTGAAGAGTCGAGGAGAAAATTGGTTTAATGCTGGTGAGGAGCGGAGCTGGGTTGATTGGACAGGTAAAGAGATGAAAAAAGAATTATTGGTCTATTTTGAAAAGAATAGTGTACGTACTTATGGTAGTCAGTTAGAAGAATATTCTGTAGCTCCTACTGTGGTATATGCTAAGCAGGCTATATCTTCATCCCAACCATTGACTTTTACTACGATTCTTGTTCCTCATGAGGTAGGGACAAATCCAGAATTCTATGCTAATAGTATCTCTTCGACAACAGTTGGTCGACAGAGTAATATTTCGTTGAATACAGGCGGTAAAATTTTGACTATTGCTTTAAATGAAGATGGTTCATGGAGTGTTGCTCGTGAAATTGTAGCAGCTGATCCTGATGAGAAAAGTATTATTACCAATGGGCATATTGATTATGTGACAGGAAACCTGCCTAATGACTGGGTTGTGGCAGGAGATAATGCTAAGGGGTGTGTATATGATACTGAAGTGGGATATATAAATGCCGGTTCGTTGAGGTTGACTGGGAATGGTTCTGATTGGAATGGATGGATGCATACTGATAATATTATTGTAGAAGAGGGAGAGACATATAAGTTTGGTGTTTATGTAAAAACAGAGAATGTATCAAGTACTTCAGATGTATATGTTTCGTTTGGTATAAAACGGGAGACTGGGAGGATTATTGTCAGTGAAACTTCGATGGAGACAGCTTCTGTGTTATCAGATAATCTGAAAGGGACTCACGATTGGAAATTGATAGAGGGTATTTATACCATCCCTTCGACTGGATATCGTGTATTTAGTTTCACACCACGATTATCTTCGACGTCAGTTGATGAGAAAGTCTGGTTTGACGATTTTTATATTACTAAGGTCGAGTCCACAGCATTACCTAATGAGTGGATTGATGTCGAAGGTATAAATATTTATCCCAATCCGGTGTCGTCAGGGGAAATATTGGGCCTATCGTTTTTTACTTGTCCTGGTAAAAATATTGTCACACTTTATGATATGGTTGGAGGGAAAAAGGTGGATTTGTATAATTGCATTTGTGGGAATACTGAAAGAAAAAATTTGACAATACGATTTCCTGAATACGATTCTGGAATATATTTAGTTCATTTTCAAAATGCGGGAATAAATAAGACGTTTAAATTATTGGTTAAGTGACTGAAGTATATTGATAGGTCAATTATTGATAATGGTAAGTAATATAAAAGTTTAGATATGAAGGTTTTTTGAGAGATAGATTCTTATTTGGTATATTGTGATAAAAGAAACTCTCTGACAAATGAAAATTTCTGTCAGAGAGTTTCTTTTATTTTATTGAATGTTGGTATTTAAAGTATGCCAGTCTTTAATTGCTGGTATAATACCCATAGCAATGACTTCGTCGCGTAATTTACATAGATGTTTATAACTTTCTTCCAGTTCTTTTTCTTCAATCGGTGTACCTTTTATTTCTTTATAAGATATACCATCTTTGGTAATAGATGTTTCCATTGCCATCATGATATGATCGAATTTTCCGGAAGATACATATACTCCGGCAGGCCAGCGGAAGGATGCTCCACCCATAGCAGCAGCTATCATCTCGATAGAGAGATATGCCGGACTCTGGAATGAAGAACGTCCACGAAGGTCGATTATATGTTTACCTCCTTGAATTACATTGTGTTTGATGTCATTCCATGATTCAATCGGCATAGCGTTAGAACCAATTATTTCGTTTAATGGTTTTCCTTTTACAGAAGTTGTAGATGCAAATACCGCCATTTGTTCACCGTGTCCACCATATGTACGGCTATTTTTTATTTCAGATGCTGGGATTTTGAAATATTTAGCCAACTCATTTTGTAACCGGGTACTATCCAGTGCAGCCAATGTAGATACTTGATTGGGCTTTAATCCAGAATAAAGTAAGGTGATAAGACCGGTAATATCAGCTGGGTTGAATACGACAACAACGTGTTGTACATTAGGGCAATAACTACGAATATCTTTTCCAAATTGGGCCGCAATTTCAGCGTTTCCTTTCAAAAGATCTTCACGTGTCATTCCGGCTTTTCGAGCTGCTCCCCCTGAAGAAACAATATACTCAGCTCCAGTAAGCGCTTCTTTTATATCTGATGTAAATGTTATATTTACATTTTCAAATCCGCATTGTAGTAATTCTTCGGCAACTCCTTCAAGAGCTGGGGCAAATGGGTCATACAAACAAACATTGGGTGTTAACTTCATCATTAATGCGGTTTGAGCCATGTTAGAACCAATCATTCCGGCAGCTCCAACGATGGTCAGCTTTTTGTCAGTCAAGAACTTCATATCTTAATTATATTTGGTGAATAAATTTTATCTTTTTATACTAACAAAGTTATAATATCTTTGGATTGTTTGTATATCAAAAAAAGTTTTTGCTGATAATAAAAAATTATACTGTTATTACAACAATATCTGCTTTGTTAAGGTTTTGGATTACTTGCATTTTCGACTAAGCATTTTAGAAGGCTGGGCATGTTTTCTTTTTCGCATTTTATGTTATCTATTGTATTTTTTCCTGTGGATGTTAAAAGGTAGTAAATTTGTCGCCGATCTTTTTCGCCTAATGTTCGTTTTACTAATTTTTTTGATTCAACCGATTTTAAAACTTTGGAAGTATTTGATTGAGATAGGTTTAGTTTTTTTGCAATTTCACCAGCTGGTAAACTCCCATTTTTTAGAGAACATAGCAGCATGCCCTCATTCAAACTAATTCCATATTTTTGATGAAAAAAAATTTCAAATTCGGATATTGCTTGATATATTTCTCGTATGTAGCATAATGTATCCATAACCAATTTAATTAAATGATTATAGTCTGTACTTCGTTTCATTATAAAAGAAGTACAGACTATGTTATGAGTTTATGAATTTACTATTTTTTGTTTTCTGGTGATTTCAATAATATAGTTTCGATTGCTTCTTTAAATGCACTTTTAGGCATGGCGCCTTTTGCCATTTGTGGAGCTCCTTCCATAGGTATAAACAAGAGGGTAGGTATACTCATAATTCCAAAAGCAGAGGAAAGTTCTGGTTCTTTTTCTGTATCTACTTTGTAAATATATATTTGTCCTTCGTATTCTTGAGCCAGCTCTTCAAGTATTGGAGCTATGCTTTTACAAGGGCCACACCATGAGGCATAAAAGTCTACAATTGCGGGTTTGTCACCGAGGTATTTCCATTCTTTGGGGCTGGTTTCAAAATTGGCTACTTTTTCTAAGAATTCAGTTTTAGTCAATGCTATAGTTCCCATGTTTGTTTCTTTTTTGAGTTGATTATTATTTTCTGTTTTATTTTCTGTTTTGTTCGAGCAAGCCGTAAAAATTGTGGCTGCCATAAAGAGTAGTCCTAATAACTGTTTTCGTTTCATATTGAATTCTATTTAGTTTAGTTATTATCTTCAGAATAGTATTTTTTATTGTGATAAATATTTGTTGGGGATAGGAGATAACCTATGGTTGCCCCCCATATAATACTTATGTAAGGAGATGAGGTAATAGGACAGCTTCCTGTTGTACAACCTATAAAATACCAATATGAAAAACCACTAATAGCTCCGAGCAATATCATTATAATGCGGAATTTGTTAGTGAATATCCATTTTTTTAAGTTGTTTGCTTTCATCTTTTATTTTATTAGAAATATTTTCCATTAGAAATATATTGCAAATATATAAATATTTTATAACATAAAAAATTTCCAATGGAAAATATTTCTATATTTAACAAAATACAATATAAAAAGAGGTTTATTTTACTTTTGAAGTGTATATAGATGATGGCCAAGGAATGATTTTGTATGTTATGTTGGTTGCATCGGCGTAGTCAGTCAGTAATCTAATTGTGTATTGTATTGTTTCCGGCAATAAATTTGCACATGAGTATGCATTGATAATGATAAGAATATTTTGAGTGTCTATGGAAAGTTGAGTTCGTATTTCATCACTGGTCGGAGTTCCTATCGGACCTTTTTTGTCTCGATATACCGGTAATCCGTCAATATTCAATAATCCTCTGCCTATGGCGTTAAAGATTTCTTCTTTGTGTCCTATTCCTAAAGTAAGATTACCATCTATCTTATCAGCATCAAAACCTCCGATGGAAAATCCGCTTTTTATAGAAACCAAATTGATAAGATCAACTAATGTAGATATCTGATATAGTTCTGTTTCTTTTACGATACGTCTACAGAGGGCTTCTGCTGAAGGGCGATATCGATTTGGATCTTTGCCAAATGTTTTATAAGCTTGCCGGGTAGCTTGTATGGTCAGTCGTTTGTTGATTTCTGATAAAGTATAGAGCTTTTTTATTTGTTCGGTTTCTTGTGTTATTTCTTTCCATAGTAAATTAGAGTATTTCGTATTATGTACATGGGCTTCTATGATTCCTGCCTGATAATCTGGGCAGGAATTTTGTATTTTATCTGATATAGAAATGATGTGTTCCATTAATCTTTGCTCCAAATGTTTACTATCTCAGCTATATATATTTGATGTAAGCTTCCATTTGTGTACCATTTGTCGAAAATTGTATTATCGAAGAAATTTTCCTTTTTAATAAAATCAGTGTATAATTTTTTACACTCAAATGTCAGACGCGACTGTTCAAAAGTTACATTACCTAAATTGGTAAATATAGGAAGGAGCCCTGTTGCTTTGATTTTGTCTGTATCTTTTCCTGATTTGCTACCGCATATCTTGTGTATATCTTTGTTTTCTTCTCCTAAAAAAGATAGAGTAAAATAATCATTTGTTTCAATAAATTTATGGGTATAACGTTCGGGGCGGATAAAGATATGTACTATTGGCTTGTTCCATAAGAAACCTATACTACCCCAATTTGCAGTCATTGTGTTGAATTTAGATGGATTTCCTGCAGTTACCAGCATCCATTCTTTGCTGATAGTTTCAAAAAAATTATCATTTAAATGGCTTATTTCGAGTTTTTTCATATTGTTTCTATTTTGAATTACACAAAATTATACAAAAATCTGATATTCATATAAAAATGTGTATTGAAATATTTGATTGAGGAAAGTCTATATTTTATTAGTTATGTTGTATGAAGGGCTTGTAAGAAGAAGTAATTTTATATGTAGAATTAAAGAGATAAATGAGTCAAGAAAAATTTAAATAGCAAGGGGAGCAAAGCTCAAAAACAAAAAAGGTTGTCTCACGACAACCAATCTTGTAAACCTTAAATCTAATACTATGAAAAAACATATTACAAATATATTATCTTACTTTATATTGTGCAACTTTTAGTGCAAAATAAATTGTTGTATTAACATTATTTCTGTAAAATGTGGTTTTTTGTTAACTTTTTAAATGTTAAAGAGATAATTTTATCTCTTCTCCTTCTTTTAGGGATATAGATATAGGAGTATTCGTTGAGAGTAGCAAAACTTTGCCTTTTTGTGATATTCTGATTTTGGTACTGTTCTCAGAAATGAATGCTGCTGGTAGTTGAATTGAAAAATTTCCGGCACGAGAAGCTACCAATTTTATATTGAGCCGGGGAGTTTTGATGAGTTCCCAATCGACGTCAACGGTAATACCTCCTTGGGCTCTCAATCCTTTGAAATAGCCTTTATTCCAATAACAGGCCGGGAGTATGTCTATATATCCGTCATGACTTTGTAAGAGCATTTCAGCAATGCCGGCAGTACCTCCGAAATTTCCGTCTATTTGGAATGGGGGGTGAGCACAAAATAAGTTGGGATAAGTGCCACCTCCTTTATAATCGATTGTTTTTCCTTTTATAGGATATAAGAGATTTTTAAGTAGAGTGTGAGCTTTATCCGCATCTTTTATTCGTGCCCAGAAATTTATTTTCCAGGCTTTGGACCATCCTGTACCACCGTCTCCTCGTCGATTGAGTGTTTTGCGACATGCGTTTATTAGTTCTGGTGTTTTGGTTGGGGTTATTTGGTTTGCTGGATATAGTCCGTAGAGGTGGGATATATGACGATGATGAATATCTGTTTCTTCATAATCTTCGAGCCACTCTAACAAATAACCCCCTTGGGGACTTATTTGCATGGGTGGTAATTTTTGGAGAGCTGTATTTATCTGTTGACAAAACTGCGGATCGATGCCCAAGATTTGTGCAGCACTTACTGTATTTTCGAATAGTTCTCTGATGATTTGAGTATCCATAGTGGGACCCATACATACAAATACCGATTGGCCGTTTTGTTTAAATGAATTTTCAGGTGATGATGATGGAGCTGTTACTAACCATTGATGTTTCGGTTCGGTAATCATGTTAGATAGAAAGAATTGTGATGCACCTTTGAGAACAGGATAGATATCGGTTACGTATGATGTATCGGGGTTGAATAGGTAATGTTGCCATAAATGAGAGCAGAGCCATGCCCCTCCGGTATTTGTTGCTCCCCATGATGCGTGTTCTGCAGGTGCAGTAAAAAGCCAAGGGTTACTTACCACGTGTGCTACCCATCCATCTGCTCCGTAAAATCCTCTGGCTGTAATTTCTCCTGAGGGAACGAGTTTTTTTGTGTAGTCAATAAGCGTATTATGCAATTCTGATAGATTAGTAACCTCTGTTGGCCAATAACACATTTGGAGGTTGATGTTCAGATGATAATCTCCATTCCATGGTGTTTGTATTGTATTGGCCCAAAGCCCTTGGAGATTTAGAGGTAGGGAACCTTCGCGTGTACCACATATCATTAAATAACGTCCAAAATGAAAATAGAGGGCATAAAGGGAAGGATCTTCTATTTTTTGATTATTTATTAGACGAAGGTTTGTCGGGATATCGGTTATTTGGGGAGTACCCAGTTGTAATTGTACTCGATTAAATTTTTTTTGATATTTTGCTTTGTGAGCTGATAGTAATTTTTTATAGTTAGTGGTTATAGACTTTTGCAGTAACTGGTCTATTTGTTCTTTATAGTTTGAATTTTCGAAGTTAGTTCCAGAAGAGATAATAATATAAGCGTCTTTAGCCCGGGTGATTGATAATGCTTTATGTTCGGGAGTTACGTTGCCATCAGTAATTACTTGTACTTTGGTTAGGTATTTTATACCATCTTCTCCATATCCGTTATTCATTGCACCTTCCATGTAGAGATTTTTTTCTTGGATATAAGTCTTATAATGTTCAGGTCTGGCTAAGTTTAGAGAAAAAGCTAACTGATTTTTTTTACTTGAAGATAACTTGATTACTATGACGTCGTGTGAGTGTGAAACAAAGTATTCGCGGGTGTATTTGATTCCATGCTTAGTAAAATGTGTGTAGGCTAAAGCATCGTTCAATATAAGCCCTCTTTTATAATTAGATATTAGAGTATCTTGGTCTTTATAATTATAATTTATGTTGAGGTAACCTAATGTTTGAAAACTCCCATAAGGAGCATTTGCTCCTTCTCCTCTGTTTGTCCCTTTTCCTGCGCATTTAAAATGTGCATACATTAAATCCTGTGCTTCTTTATTTTTGCCTGCCAATAATAGTTGTCGTATTTGTGGCAAATACTCTATTGCTTTGGCATTTATTGTATTTTCTTTACTTCCTGACCACAAGGATATATCGTTTAAGATAATTTTTTCGTGATATATATCGCCGTCAGGCATGGCGCCTAATCGTCCGTTTCCTAATGGAAGAGTTTCTTCCCATATTGTTGCAGGACTTTTATACCATAATTCAAGATTTTCTTGAGTATATCCTGGATGTACAGATAATAATAGGAACAGGAAAAATAAAAAGCTGGTTGTTGTGTTTTTTTTGTACATGATATTGTAATTAAATTTCTAAGTAACAGGTAAAATTATGTTATTTATTTGAAATAATAAATATGAATTATCTATTTTTGTTATAAACGCATTTTTAAAGAGTGTCATGGATGTAAGAATAGAAGACAGTTGGAAACAACGGCTACAGCCTGAATTCAATAAGCCTTATTTTGAAAAACTGGTTGCTTTTGTAAAACAGGAGTATGCGAGATATACGGTATATCCTCCCGGCCATTTGCTTTTTTACGCATTCGATACGTGCCCTTTTGATAAGGTAAAGGTGGTTATAATAGGACAAGACCCGTATCATGAACCAGGGCAATATTATGGGTTGTGTTTCTCTGTGTTGGATGGGGTGCCTTTTCCTCCGTCTTTAGTAAATATTTTTAAAGAAATACAAAATGATTTAGGGAAACCTGTCCCTCGTTCTGGCAGGCTGGAACGTTGGTCGAATCAGGGGGTATTGCTCATCAATTCAATACTGACAGTAAGGGCTCATCAGGCTGGTTCCCATCAGGGAAAAGGATGGGAAGAGTTTACAGATGCTGTGATAAAACGAATAAATGACGAAAAAGAGAATGTCGTTTTTATGTTGTGGGGTGCATATGCCCAAAAGAAGGGGGCTTTTATAGATCGTACCCGGCATTGTGTTCTTACAGCACCACATCCTTCACCATTGTCTGCAGACAGAGGATTTTTCGGTTGTAAGCACTTTAGCAAAGCCAATGAATATTTTAGGAGTAAGGGGTTACCAGAGATAGACTGGTAAACTTTGTATATATTCCTGTAAGGAATATTATGCATGGCAGATGTACCTTGGTTAAATATATAATCTTAATTCGATAATTTTTTTTGAAAAGGGTATAAATACTGTGATAAAGTTATATAGATTCAATATCCAAGAAAATTTGAGATTGAAATGATATTAGTACATAGTCTCATTCATGTCTGCTACAGTCGGGTTATGGATAGTCAATCCGCCATCAGCAATGATGGTTTGTCCGGTGATGTATCGAGCATCATCTGAGGCGAGAAATGCCGCTGTTGCTGCGATGTCTTCAGGCTTGCCCAAATAGGGAAGAGCGTTATGACGAAGAAATATTTGCCGATTTTTTTCTGGCAGATTATTTAATGCTGCAGGGGTCAGAATGAGTCCGGGGGCAATAGCATTACAGCGAATATTCTTTTTTCCCATTTGAGTGGCAGTATATTGTGTAAGACTGATAATTCCGGCTTTTGAAATTCCATAGTAAGTTCCCTGATAATCTCCGGTAATACCGCTTATTGAAGCAATATTGATGATATTTCCTCCATTTTGTCTTTCTAAAAAAGGTATAACCAGTTGGGTCAAATATGTAGCACAGCGGATATTAATGTGAAAAATTTCATCAAAATAATTTATGTCGAGGTGTTCGATATCCTTATCGAGAGTTAAATTACTTCCTCCTATATTATTTATTAAAATATCTATTTGTCCATAGTGTTCAAAAACTGAGTTGATAAGTTGGCGGCAACTTTCTAAATTATCGGCAGAAAAATAAATTGGAAATGTGTTTGCTCCTTTGGATGCTAAATTTTTTGCTAAAACATCAGCTTTGTCTTTTGCATAATCTGCAATTACGACACTTGCTCCTTCTGATGAGAATCTTTGGGTTATTGCTTTACCTATCCCAGATGCTGCACCGGTAATAATGGCAATTTTTTTATTTAATCGTTTCATTATTGTTTAAATTGTTATCGAATTTGGATAATATCAACAGGTTGTTGCATTTTGGGGTCTAAAGGATGAGATTGGTACGATATTTTTTCAAAATCAATATTATTTAGATTGATACAACGTATATTGCCATTATATGCAGTTTTATAATATAACTTCTTTTGGGTCAAGTCTATGGCAGAAGTCCATTGCGTTGCACTGGGAATATTGGGAGCTTTTCCTAAAGCATGTTCTACTCCGATAGGGATATCAAAATTATTTAAAATATGGAAACACTGAAAAATAGTTTCTTCAGATGTTTCCAGTTGCGGTGCAGTGGCTTTGTAGAAAGCAATTCGGATAAAACGAGATGGGGGAGTGACGTCTCCCGGAATACCTAAAAAGCCTGAACCGGCGCCAAAAGGAAATATTGTAATATCACCTATTTTCTGGGTGGGAGCATTACCGGGGAAGAGATTGACGTAATTGTTCAAGTTTGTTATATGCCAAGGAAAGTCCGGTGCATTAGTCAATACTCCTATTTTGTTTTCATAAAAATGAGGTATACCGTTTATAAATTCGAGAACAACTTGACGCCCTGAAGCCTCACCGATACGCCAGTGTACGGTGGAGCCCTGTTTGTCTAAAGAAGTGATTCGTACTTGTTTTGTAGCCTCTATAACTTCGTCTATTGTAGAGAATTGAGATAATATCCAGGATACAAATTGCAAGTCGGATAAAGTTTGATTATTTTGTCGGGGATCATATTCAGGGTATTTTCCGTAATGAGGGAAATAGAATAGGCCTGCAGACAATCCGACTTCGTTTAACCCCTCAGCAATAAATTCTTTTTGAATGATGGCCAATCCTACAACTCCGTATTTTGATTGAAATTTGAGCCCGTTTATACCCGTAGGGGTATAGGATATTTGCTCTAAGTTACGGGGGATAATCACATATTCGCTAGGGAGATAGCTGTCTCCCCATTCTATAGTACGGGCTTGTACGTAACCTCCATCTTTTGCAAATAATGAAATGCCAGTACATGCAAAACCCGAAAGAATTCCAGCAAGAATAAGCGTGATAAAAATAAAGAATGTTCTCATACTAATGTGTGTTAAGTTGAAACTATAGTATGAGAACAAGTAAGAACCCTTTATGTTTATACAAATGTTTTGTTTCTTGATTTTTAAGCCATATTATGGAATAATTTTGAATATGGTGTTCGATTTGTCTGTAATAATTTTCAACAAATAAATATTTCCGGGTTGTAGGTTTGTATAAAATGAATTATTTGGAAAAGATATTTGTTGATATAATACACCGGTAAGCGTATATATGCATACTTTTTGTATTCTGTCTTCACAGAATAGCTGTATTCTGTTATCGTTTCTATTATATGAATATTGTATAGTCGGTTTTAGAGACGTTTGTACAGATGTTTCTTGTTGTAGATATTTTAGCCCGGCTATAGCGTCCAGTTTGCCCATGCCGAATCTTCCGTTGTCTGCTTCTCCGGTATATGTATCATGATAAGCTGTATTTTTTATTATTTTTTTTACATCTTCAGCTGTCAGTTTTGGATTTATTTCCAACCATAGGGCTAATGTGCCGGTTACTACTGGAGTTGCCATAGAAGTTCCATTGGCTATACCCCAACTGTATTTGCGGTTGCTGGATTCATCTGTTATCTGAAAAACTTTATATTCTGGTTTTACTGAAAAACTTCCTGCATATGAACTGAATGAGGAAATGACTGTTGCTCCCGGAGCCACAACATCAGGTTTGATTCTATTATCATAGGTAGGACCTTTACCCGATAAGGTATACAATTCTTGTTGTTTCCATTCAGCGATATGTTTGTTTCCGTCTAAATCTTGATAACATTGTCTGGAAACATAGGCTCCTACAGCGATAGGTTCATATCCGGTGGCTGTACAGGCAATAGTATAGTCTGTTGTTCCTTCTGTATACTCCTCTTCGCCTTTAGATGTGAAATATCCATAATCACTGTTGATCATATATTTCCCGGATTCAGAACTGAATGTTATTTCCCAGATTTCATTTTCTGGTTGGGTGTAAGACATCGTTATACGAAAATTGGGGTTTCCGTTGACATTATTTGTAGAAGAGGAGATATTGATAAGTGCATCATTGTTTTCTCCAGTACCGAATTTTTCGAAACTTTTAGACCACGCTTCTCCACTGGTAAACGTTTGAGAAAATAATGTAGAATGGGTTGTCGTATTTTTTAGGGTTATGGTGAGTTGGTAGATATGTCCTTTTTCTCCTTGTATGAATAGATTGTCCCTGCCATAGCTGGGGGGGATCCAATAGCTTTTAGTCATTTGCTTATCCCCGAATATCCCGGCTAATGTTGATTTTCTGTCACCTTCATTGCCGGCAGCAATGGAAAGAAGTTTGCCTTTTTGGCCTTTTAGTAGTTGGTCTATGAGGACTGAAAAATTATCAGTACCATCTTTGTATCCTAAAACTGTTCCGATACTCAGGTTTATCGATATTGGTTTTTTAGCATTTTCAGCGTATTTTAGGAGGAAGTCTATTCCATCCATAATACCCTGTTCGGTTTTGTTTGTTGATACGAGAACTATGTCAGCTTCAGGAGCTACGCCTCTATAAGGGCCATCATAACTTCCGGCTGCTATACCGGTTACATGAGTGCCATGTGTATCGCCGGATAATTCCATATCTCTTTTGGCATTCGCAATATCTTCGGGTGTGTTATATACTATCCCATATCCATAGGGAGAATTGGTGGCTGAGAAGAAATTGTTTTGGTCCCAAACAGCCTGAATGCGGCATTTCCCATTATTATCTCGGAAATTAGGGTGTCCAAAATCCAGTCCGGCATCAATGATTCCTATTAACACGTTTTTTCCTCGGTAAGGAGTGTTTAACCCATTCGTACCATTGTAAGCTTCATCAATATGTGTGAAGATACGTACGGAATCCATCATGAAGTGTATCTCTTGACCGGTATCTATTTCTAAAATATGGTGATCTTGGGCGATGGCTTCTAAATTTTTTATTGGGATTAGGGCCGTATAAAGATTATTGTCCCCGACGTTTATTTTTATATCATACGATTCACATAACTTTTGGATGTTTGCGTCCGGGTGAAATCGCACATAAGCTTGTATATATTTTATTTTTGAAGAGCTTCGTGCATAGGGTGTAGTCTGGTATTGTTGTATTTTTAGTAGAGTGTTTGCTGTGTATTTGGGAGAATATTCTTTACAGATAACCTGTTTTTGAGCGGTTAATAAAAAACTGTATAAAAGGAATATAAGGAACAGTATTGCTGGCTTTTTCATAGACCTTCGTAAGATAAAATATGACTTAATTATTTTAGGACGAAAAAGGAATCGAATTATATAAAAACTATTCCTTTCGTCCTAAAATAATTGGTTTGAATTATCGCTTTTGACAAAAATATAAGTATTCTTTATTTAATAATCACTTTATGGTTATATTTTTGTCCGTTAGATAGTATGGTAACGATATATAATCCTTTGTTGTCGAGAGTTATTGTTTTGTTGTCTATATTCTCGTTGACAATTATTTTTCCACTGATATCGGAGATGATAGCTTGACATGATGCTTCTGATTGTATATACAAGTTATGCCCTATAGCATATACGTTGATATTAGCTTCTTGTATGCTTTCCGTGCTTACAGGAGTAGGATCAACTTGCCAGGATAAAACAGGGAATCCTTGGTTCATGTTTTTACTATCGGTTACCCATATATTTTGTCCATTATTAAGGTCTGTGATGAAACTTTCGGTTTTCATATCAGCTTCTTCCTTGGCAGTGACACCTGTATTTTCATCAGTAGCAGCGTTAGGAATATTCAAATAATAGCAATTTTCAATGGTTACACCTGCATCGGTTGCTCCAATAACGGCTTGATTGAAAATTCCATCACTCGGGACATTTCCCGTAGTGTAGCAATTTCTTGCTGTACCAGAAGTTAAATATCCGCATATTCCTCCGGCAAAGAATCCGCCAACTGTTATCATACCGGTGTTGTAACAGTTTTCTATTATTCCAGATTTATCAACATAACCGACAATACCACCAACATTGTTGTGTCCATTAATATTTGTACTATTAGAGCATCCCGAAATTATTCCACCACCATTGTTGGTTCCGACAATACCTCCGGCACCGTAAGGACCATCGTTTATAATGGTTAGAATAGCATTGTTTGAGCAGTTGATAACTTTTCCTCCATTCATGGCTCCAACAATAGCTCCGGTAGCATCAGCTCCTTCAATGATGGAGTTTTCTCCAATATTTAAATTTTTGATTTCAGCATTTTTGGATATGCAGGCAAATAAACCGGTTCCACCAATTGTATTTTCCGGATTTGGATCTACATAATATACGTGTATGTTATCGATTGTTTTATAGTTGCCATCAAAAACTCCTAAGAAATATTTTGAATCATCGATCATTCCACCTCCTTGGTTTTCGCTGTCGATATATTCGTCAAAAAATCCGATTGGGGTAAATTTCTGTTCGTCATTTATACCCATATCCAAGTCGGTAGTTAATTTGAAATATTTACCTTCATAAGTTTCTCCATTTCTGACTGTTTCAGACAGATAGGCCAGATGCTGGCCATTTTCTATTAGATATGGATTGCTGGACGAACCGTCACCTTGTGTCCATGCTGCTGCTGTTCCATCCCAAGTTTGGGCATTTGCAGCTGTCCCCATTATTGCGCTTAGCAATAGCAAGTAAAACTTTTTCATACGATGTTTTGTTTAGTTGAACATTAGTTTTATATAATCTCTGTGTTTTATTTGTTTGGAAGTTTTAGAGTTTCTTCAAAAGCTACACCGGAAAGAATGCCCCATTTCCCGTCTTGCTCTACCAAAAAATTCATTTGAGTAATAATGGTGTTACTGATTTCATTTAATTGTCCGGTTCCGGCGACATATACTACGCCATATTCCGGATAAATGAAAGCTTTCTGTTGTTCTATGGTTGCATTTCCGTTTTGGTCCAAGTCTATACGAATGTCACCATTTTCTACATAACAATCTTTAACGATGTAAAATGGGGCTTCTTCAGCTTTCATTACAGTAACTTCTTTTTCTGTTCCTAAAAATTGAGAGGTATAAATTCCTTTTTCCTCCATTTGGTACCAGGTAGGTTTGCGACTGACGGATACGGTTATTGCTGATTTTCCAAAAGGTGAAACACTACAATTTTCTTTTGGAGTCAGACGTATTTGAGTTTTAGCCTTGGTCAAATAATCGAGTTTGACTAAATCGATGTTTAATTTGATTTTAGCTTCATTATTGCCCTCTGTGAATGTAATTATATTGTTGTCGAGAGATATAAATTCTCTACCGGGCTGTTCTCCTCCGTTTCCGTCCTGTTGGAAAAAGAGCTCTGCTGTTACGCTGGCGTTACCTTGCGTGCTTTCTCTATAAATAGATATCTCTAATGTATTTTCAGTCTTTTCTACTTCTTTATTTAAAACGTCATTTTGAAAGGATATGTAGTTATGCGTATCTGATTCGTAAATACGTGTAATATTCTCTTGGTCACATCCGATCAGGAATGAGGGAATAAGTAGTGTTCCGAATATATATTTGTTCATTTTCATATTTATATTATTTAATTAAAGAGGATTTTGGTCTGCTACAGGGTCCATATTGACATTTCCATCAAATTCTGACTGAGGTAGTGTCAGGATAAAACCTTTATAATCCGGTATTTTTGTGTTATCGTTTAGCTTCACGATATGATTTGAGCCTTCGTAGTCCCGGGTATAGCCGGCTTTAAGACGGAGAACATCAAATATTCGACCGGTTTCTCCCCATAATTCGATTCGGCGTTGTAAAAGTATTTCGTCCAATAGAGTTTTTATTTCGGGAGTTGATACTGTGCCGTAGATGTCTAAAGTCATTTCATTGCTGTCTGTCACTTTATCCAGACGATTCTTGACATAATTTTTCTCTCGAATAGAGCCGAAATCTTTCATTAGGGTTCTTGCCTGATCATAATTTTTTAGTCGGCATAGAGCTTCGGCTTCAATAAGTAACATTTCTTCGGCCCTCATATAAATATTGTCTCCTAAATAGGATGAATATTCACTGAATCTAAATTTAGTTGTGCAATAGCTTTTTTGAGGTCCTTGTGTTTGTTCTAATGCAGGTGCTATGTTACCTTTCCACCAGTTATTGCGACGTATGTCCTGAATACCCATTTGTTTATATAGCCATGCACTTATACATTTTCGGTCGTATGAAGCGTGCATTCCGGCATTGGCATCCATATGGCAAAAGAAAGATGCATATGCTCCGTTTTGGTCTGTTTTTTGTATCTCGGTTCCCCATAATACAGAGGTCATATCTAAATCGTTAAATCCGCTTACCAGTTCAGATGCGTCGGCCAGACCCAAATTTGGTTTTTGTCGGGCTATATTTGCTGCATTGGCTGCGTCTTGCCAGCGGTTTTGTACCAGAGCAATACGTGCCTTGATGCCGTTTGCAACATAATAATCGATATGAGATTTGTGTATCTGGCTTATTCCTTGTTCTTCTGCTTGTTTTAGTAACCCTATTCCTTTTTCTATGTCTTCATTAATTTGTCTGTATACATTGGCTACTGTACCTCGGGGTTTTCCTTCAGTCGAAGAGGTTGTCGGTTCCGTATATACGGGAACCCCCGGAGAATTTTCATGACCGATGTATGTTTGTTGATAGAGTTGTATTAGATAAAAATAGCAAAGAGCCCGTAAAGAGTATGCTTGTCCGAACAGGTTGTCTTTTTCACTGGGAAGCCCGGTCAGACTCTTTTCATGAGATAGAATATAATTCAGGTTTGAGATGATGGTATAGTAAAAGTTCCATTCAGAATAAGGTCGATATAACATGCTTGAATAGAAGTTCCGTTCCTGTAGGTTATAGTCCATTGAGAACCATCCTTTGATGCTTGATGATACGATATTATCGTCTCCCATAAAGTCTGCTACCAACATGGTAGACATATATCCGAAAGTATGGGTAGAATTGTCTCCCGCCCAACCGGAAGAATACATCAGACGGTAAACCCCGTTCATGGCAATCATACCTCCATTTACGTCGGTAAATATGACGTTTCCTGATATCTGGTCAGTAGGGTTGGTATCTAAATAATCTGTGCATGAAGAGAGGGAAGAAGCACCGATTATGGCAAGTGCAATATATTTTGTTAATTTCATATTTTTTAGTTTTAGTATCATTAGAAGTTAATATCTATGCCGAAAGAGATAGTTCTTGACGGAGTATATGTATATCCGACTGTTCCTGTGAAATTATACTGAGGGTCCATTCCTTTTAGATGACTGAATAATGCTAAATTGTCTCCGGAAGCATAAAACCGAATTTTTTGCATTTTTATTTTGTCAGTCCATTTTTTAGGAAGGGTATATCCTAATGTGATGTTTTTGATAGCAAAGTATGACGCATCTATTAGGTTTTGGTCGGTTGTACGTATTTGTTGATCCCACATGATTTTAGGTACATCGGTGATATCTCCGGGTTTTTGCCACCTTCTTAAGGCATTTTTATGCCATACGTAGCCTTTATATCCTACATTCATCATGCTGCTGTAAATGCCATCCAGCATTTCACCTCCTATGGAGTAGGTGGTGAGAATGGATAAATCGAATCCTTTGAATGCTAAGTCATTGGTAATGCTCCCATATAAGTCGGGAATACGATTTCCTACAACTTCTCGGCTGTTGGCAGTCAGAGTTACGTCATCGGTTTTATATCGTTCTACGAGATTGTTGTTTTCGTCATGATTTACCCAATAAAGTTGATTACCGGTCAAAGGGTCAACTCCTGCAGAGATAGGCAGGTAGAACGAGTTTACAGCTTCTCCTTCACGGAAGATATTTGAACCTGAGATTATTTCCGGTTTATCGGCCAGTTTCAATATTTTGTTACGAATATGACTACCCATTGCTGTCAGTGTCCATCTGAAGTTTCGATTGTTGAATATGTCTATACTGGCAGTAATATCGACACCTCTGTTTCGCATACTTCCTACATTGGCAGGGTAGGCGTTGAAGCCGGTAGATGTTGCTTTGGGCATATTCAGCAACAAATCTTTGGTATGTTTGTTAAAAAATTCTGCAGTCAAAGAAAAGCGGTTGAATAACCGGGCTTCGATTCCTATATTCAGATTCTCGTTTTTTTCCCATCTTAGATCTCTGTTTTCCAGAGAATTTATGGCTGCCCCATTGTAAATGGCATTTGTCAGTCCCATATTGTACAAGCTTTGGTAGGCATAATAACTTCCGATATTATCATTACCTTGTGAACCAAAACTGGCTTTGAAAGTTAAATTATTTATCCAGTCCACGCCTGCCATAAAAGCTTCTTCAGAAATTCTCCATGAGGCTCCTAATGACCAGAATTTACCCCAACGGCTGGTTTTGTAAAATCGGGAAGAGCCATCTGTTCGAAAGCTTGCGGAAACATAGTATCTTTGAGCATAATTATAATTGGCGCGGCTTAGATATGATTCGATAGCATATTTGTCAGTTTGAGAACTTGCTGCAGCCAAGTTGGCAGCGGCGGCGAGTTCATAAAGACCTCCAAATGGAAATCCCGTTTTTTGAGCAGCTAAGTATTCTTGTTTTAGTTGGTAAAATTCGTGCCCGACCAAAATATCAAAACCATGCAATCCAAAATCCCGTTTGTAAGTTAATAATTGGTTGAATGTATAACTGAGTTGACGTTGTGCAGCTTTGGTTAAGCTACCGGAAATTGTGGCAGCGTTACCCGTGTAAGGATTTTGGTAACTCATTTCGTGGGTATTAAAATAGTCCAAACCTAAATTAGCTGTGAATGAAAAACCTTTCAGAAAACCGTATTTGTCATCATTGGCGGCTAACTCAACGTAAGTTCTTGCACTTAGATTATCTTTAGTGCTTTTTTCCTTATCGTCATAAAGCAATGCTATTGCATTGGAGTTGGATAGTGCAATACGATTAATTCCATAATCGAATATTTTATTCCCGTTGGCATCTAATTTTAAAGAGCCGTCGGCATTATGTTCGTACACGGGATAGATAGGTGCCATAATCTGGCTGGTGTACCATAAGTTTGAAACTTCTGAGCCTGAAGCACTATTATAATTACTGGTTGTTTGAGAAAAAGATGCATTCATTCCCATTTTTAACCAATCTTTAGCTTGCGTATCTACGTTGACACGCCCTGAATAGCGTTCGAATTCTGTTGTCTTTAGTAATCCGACTTCATCAAGATAGCCCATAGATACCATATAGTTGGTTTTAGAACTTCCTCCGGCTACAGATAACTGATACTCTTGCCTCAATGGATTTTTATTACTTAATTCATCTTTCCAATCTTCATGATATTTTAATTGGGCATTTGGATTTACTTTCCCTGTATAAGGATCTATCAATTGAGCAAGAGGCATGTCGAATGGGTTGTATTCTTCTTTATATCCCAATACCCCTTTAGCTATACCACCCATCACCTCGATAGCCTGTATTCCGGCTTGTGCAGGGTCTAATCCTTCCGTGTAGATAAGTTCGTTTTTGTATGCTTCGAAGGCCAGTTCCATATATTCGGCTTCATTTACAGTTTCATATTTGGGAATAGCTCTGGAGGCGATACCCCAATTTGCTTTTAGATTTACGGATATTTTGTCATTTTCTAATCCACCCCGTTTGGTTGTGATCATTACAACTCCGTTGGCTCCGCGAGAACCATATAAAGCTCCTGCAGATGCATCTTTTAGTACGGTTATCGATTCAATATCGTTGGTATTGATGCTGTTTAGAGTACCATCGAACGGTACACCATCTACTACATAGAGGGGGGTATTGGCTGCAGAGATAGAACCGAATCCTCGAATTATCATAGATGCTCCGGAGCCCGGTTGACCGCTTCCTGATGTGCTTTGAACACCTGCGACGGTACCTTCGATAGCTTTTGATACATCAGCTACAATACGTTTTTCAATGCGGTCGTGCTTAATTACTTCTGCAGACCCTGTAAATGAACTTTTTTTAGCTGTACCGTAAGCAATGACAACTACTTCATCCAGCTCTTCCGTATTTTCACTTAGAACGATTTGAAAATTTTTTTTATTTTTTATTGGGAGTTCTTCAGGATTATATCCTACATACGATGCTATTATAATTGAATTTTCCGGAACTTTTGATAATGTAAAATTTCCGTCAACGTCAGAAATAGTTCCAATATCGCTATTTTTCACTCGGATACTGGCTCCTATGATGGGTTCACCTTTTTTATCTTTAATGTTTCCTTTGATTTGTATTATATTTTGAGTCTTGGTTGCGGGGATATAAGATTCTTTTTTCTTAGTTACGGAGATTGTATTGTCTCTTTGTTGGAAACTGAGGCCTGTTTGTTTTTCTATTATTTTTAATATTTCTTGAAGAGATGCATTTTTTACATCAAAAGTTACAGGATTTACTTTATTTATAACTAAGGGGTCATAGAAAAAATTATATTTGCCGTTTTTCTCGATTTCTTTAAAAACGTTTTCGATAGGTTCATTTTTTACGCATAGAGTGATAGTAGCAAGCTTAGAGTTTTGTGCCATACATATATGGGATGTATTGCATAATACTCCTATCAGTATCATCAGACAAATGATGAATTTAGACCTTTTTTTCATCTTAAAATTAATCTTCATGTTAAGTTTATTCGGTATTTTGTTATATTAATTATATATTAAAAGCACTTTAAAATTTTATTTAAATAATAAGATTGTATCTCCTTCAATTTTGTATTTGATGCCGGTTATATATTCGATGGATTGTAGCACTGCCTCTAAACTTTTATTGTCATGCTGTCCACTAATTCGATTATTAAATGATTGATTTTCTGAATATTTGAATTGACAATTATAATAATGTTCCAAATCTTTGGTTATATCGTAGATTGTTGCGTTCTGATAATAAAGTTTACTTTGTATCCAAGCTAAAGCTCGAGAATTATCTTCCTTTTTCTTTATAAATTCATTTCCGTTAGCTTGAATTTGGACTTGTTCATTAGCTGTCAATTTCATGCTGGCTTGTGGCAATTCGACTTCGACTTTCCCAGATTTTACACTTACTAATGCAGTTTCTTGTTCCGTATATGATTTTACGTTGAATTTAGTTCCTAACACTTTTACTATAAAATTGTCAGTTTTGATTAGAAATTTTTTCTTTTTGTCGTGTACTATTTCAAAATAAGCTTCACCATTCAGTTCGATTTCCCGGTTTTTTCCTTGAAATTGCTGGGGAAATTTTATAGTAGAACATGCATTCAACAAGACTTTAGAACCATCGGGAAGTATGTATTCCTTCTTTTCTCCGAACGATGTACTTATTTCGGTAAAAAGTATGTGTTTATGTTCCGATATTTTATATTCTTTGATGCTTATTATGCTGATTAATAATATTATAATACATGCAATTGCTCCCCATACCTGTTTTCTGAATCTGAATTGTTTTTTTTCGATTTTATGCAATAATATTCTTGCTTCTTGCTTATATTTCTCTTGTTCTGTGTGATGTAAGAATGGAGGTTTGCTGATACTTTCTTCCCACATTTCAAGACTGATTTTATTCACTTCCCTTTGCATTTCGGGATTTTGAATATCTTTTAATATATCTTCGACCTCCGATTTGCTATATAAATTATCTAAATAGCGATAAATTTTCTTCTTTTTATCCTCTTCCTTTTTCATAAAGTGAATAATTGTAATAATTTCGTTACAATTATACTACACGGAAATTCTATTTTGCTGGGGTGTATTTAACTTATATTAACTATATATTGTTTAAAGATTGAAAAATAGGGAAGGATTTATCTATAAAATTGAAAGTATTATTAGTCTTTATTTCAATAAAAATAAGAAGATTACAATATTGACATAAGGCCCTGCGTGTTTATCTAAATAGGTTCTGATAGTTTTTAATGCAATTGAAATATGCTCTTGTACAGTGTTGAGTGAGATGCCTAATTTTTGAGCAATTTCTTTATGAGACATATCTTGATTTCTGCTCATGTCAAAAATTTCTCGTTGGCGTGGTGTCAGTTTTTCCATAGCACAAGTAAAATATTTCATAAATTCTTTTGAAAATAAATGTTCTTCGATATCTTCGTGGGCGTCTATAGCTTGGTCAAAGATGTAGTTTTTCAGTTCTGCTTCGTTGTCTAAGTTACGCAATAAATTCAAGATACGGTTTCGCATTATAGTATATAGAAAAGATGAAAAAGGAATATCTGGATTAATGAATTTTCGTGTTTGCCAAATGGTTGTGAATGTATCCTGAAAGATGTCTTCTGCAAATTCGGATGATTTGAGAAATTTCATTGCAAAGTAGATGAGGCGATGCTTATAAGAGGAATATAATTCGCAAAAAGCATCTTCATTACCTTGAATTAGTTTTAATACAAGTTCTCTTTCTTTCTCTGATGAATTATTCGAATTTGTCATTTTTTTTATTTTCTTTTTTTCTAAAAGAAATAAATGCCGGTCGCAAACTTAAAGATTTATCAGAAAATTCACAAATGAATTTTAGAGAAAAGGTCCATTGCAATCTTGTTCCGATTTTAAATTTTAAATTTGTTTATAGTTTTTAAGGAGTTGCATTTATTCTTTTTTTGAAAGTTTCAGGTTTATCATTTATGATAAGCTCTTGTGGAAATTCTGTTTCCTGAAGTAAAGGATAAATATTTTCATAATTTGCTATGTCGAATGATATATGGGCATCACTGCCAAGTATTACCGGGACTTCGTATTTTTTACATAATTGAAGTATTTCTATATTATTTTTACGAGCTTCAGTTTTGTGTCTGACTGGATTCAGGGAGCTGTTATTTATCTCTAATAAAGTACCGTATTTTTTTGAAGCTAAAACAACTGGTTCGAAAAGTAGAGTAGCTGTGCCGTCTCCAGGGTGACTGATAATGTCTATATATGGGTTGGAAATTGCACCTATCATGGCAGAGGTATTTTCTTCTATGTTGCCGGGAGTATAACAAAGAGAGTGAATACCTGCTATTTTTATATCTAACATTTGGAGGTAGAATTCATCTAAGTCGATATGTCCCATATAGTCGATAATGTTTAGCTCTGCTCCTAATAATAATTCGATACCATACATTTTTCGAGGAACGACATGTAGGTTGCGAAAATAAATGGGATGGCACGTTCCCGGAATTCCAGGGGCGTGTTCGGTAATGCCTAATATCTGCAAGTGCTTTTCAGAAGCAGTATGAACCATTTCTTGTAGAGAACTGAATGCATGTCCACTGGCCACTGTATGGGTATGTACATCTAATAAAATATTCATAATAGAGATTAGAAAGTTGCTATAATGTATTTTTTAAATTTTAGTTTCTTTTTTCTCTTATCCATAATTGGAGAGAATTGATGCTGTTTTGCCAAACGACATACGATGCAGGACCTATAGAAGCTAACGGATTGAGGTAGGTTAGAGCCATCCATATTGCTAATACTGTATTTTTTTGCCCCAATCCTTGCCCTCCGGCAATTGTATTGTAATATTTTTTACCTATTAATTTGCCCAATATAAATTGTAATATGCAGACGATAAGAGCAAAAAGAGCAATTAAAATTTCTTCTTTGTATTCTGCATTTCCTCTACTGGCAATAAAGGATACAGTTTTTCCCATGACTATAGTCAAGGATATGGCCCATAAATAGAATGAGATGCTTTGATGATTTTGTAAAGCAGAATGTACTTTGGGTAGAAACTTTTGTAATATTAAGGCACAGACGAACGGAAATATCAATAAAGGAATCATTTCGGTACCGATTTTTAGAAAGGATTCAAAGAAAGGAAGGGAAATGTGATCTCCCATAAATGAAAATATAAAAGGGGCAATAATTGCAACGGTCATATTACTCAAAAGACTGTAAGTTGCCAGACAAGCAATATCGCCTCCCAACATTCCAGTTATAACAGCGGCTGCGGTAGCGGTGGGACAGAATACGCATATAAAGGTTCCTTCTGCTACTAAAGGATCGAACGAATATAATAAGACATATATGAGGAGACTTCCGATGACTTGTATCCCTAATAACCATACATGCAAAGGTGATAAATTCATATTGCGTAAAGATAGTTTGCAGTATGTAACTAAAAGCATGATGAATATTAGGTACGGAGTTAAAAAAGAAATTATTTGAACGTACCGATAAAAAACAGCACCGGTGATCATTGCTATAGGAAGCATCCATTTTTTCAATCGTTGCAATATCACTTTTCCTCACTTTTTGATTATGCAAAGTAAGAATGAATATTTGAATTATCAAAATATTATATTGTAATTTTATGGATCAAATATGTATTTATATGTAAAAATATCTCTATTTATACATGTGTATTGAATATTTATACATTTTTGGTTCTGTTTTTTTGAAAATCGGCTTTTCGTGAAAAAGGGATATTTTCACGAAATAGTTTTCTATATGTAACGTGCGTTTTTACTCTTTTGGCTCCAATATATTGCATTAAATGTATCATTTGAGGATTAAAATCTCCAATCCAATTCATTTCTAAATATTTATATGGAGAATTTCTTTCTATAATTATTTCACAAAACCGAGTAATCATTGCAGCTTCAACTCCTTTACCTTGAAATTCGGGTATTATGCCAAATAATTGTCCTAAAGCTGTGTCCACTTTTTTTGTTCGTAAATAGTAATAAAATTTTAATATCCCGAAAAAATTCATTTTACCGTTCATCTGTTTTATGAGTTGATTTATTTCAGGGAACATAATAAAGAATCCGATAGGTCGGTTCTTAAAGTAAGCAAAATATATAAGTTCTTTGTCAAGTATCGGTCTTAATTTTCGATATAAAGTTTCTATTTGTTCGAGGGTCATGCCATCTACTCCGTGTGTTTGAGGATTCCATGTTTGGTTATATATATCAAATAACGATAAGACTGCTTTTTTATGACCTATATCTCCATAAGAGAGTATCTGATAATCAGGGTTACGGAGTAAGCGTTCTGATTTCCATACAACAATTCGGGAAAGATTATCCATTACTAAATGTGTACGATAGGTTAATTGCTGAAAGTAATCTTTAAAACCGTATGACTCAAAAAAGTCTTTATAATAAGAATGTGTATAAGGCATTGCATAGTTGGGGCAACGGTCGAATCCATTGGTGAGTAACCCCCACCAATGTAGACGTTCACCGAAGTTTACGGGTCCTTCCATCGCTTCCATTCCTCTATTTTCAAGCCAGTTGCGGCATGTATTAAATAAGAGGAATGCAGCGTCTTTATTGTTGATACATTCAAAAAATCCCATTTGTCCGACAGTATAGTCATCTATATGACTTGTTTGGTAATTTATGAATGCCGCAATACGGCCGATACATTGACTATTGTCATAAAGAACCCATCTGGTACATTCTCCATGTTTGAAATAAGGGTTTTTTACCGGATTGAATATTTGTTTGATATCATTATCTAAAGGGCGTATCCAATATGGATTGTTTTTATATAACTTTATTGGTAATGTAATAAAATCTCGTTCGGATTTTTTATCAGATATTTCTTTCAAGGTATACATAAAGTTTTTTTTAACATATTCATATATACAAAGATAACTTTTTGGTCGAATTCTGTTATATATATATAATTTTTTTGAGTCTGGGGCGGGAATTACCTTATTTTAGTTCAATCTATATATTGAAGTAGTTCAGTAACTATAAATTTGAGATACTTTCTTGTTCTATATCAGATAATTCCAATAATAGGTTTGTTATTGATACTTACTTTATTTTTTAGTATGTAATTATTAGAAGAATAAATGGTAGGGAATTGATAAGTGCAATGGATATTATTATCATGGTGTTAGAGCCAATATGAAATGTAGAGATAGTATTAACTTGGATATTTACATATTTTAAGTTTTCTTTATGCATTTATAGTTTGTAAATGTATAAAGAAAACTTATTTGATAAATTTGAAATTATTATCCTGAATAAGAATAATTTCAAATCTACTGTTACGATTATTTAGGACTGGTCAGCTTATTGTAAAGTCTAGTTTACTTCTTTGGCCAGATAAATCATGGTAGGGAAGTGGTCACTATACCCATTTAGATATACCCCTCCTGCATGTGTTCGTTTAGGATATCCTTTATATTTTCCTTCTTCTTGTTTTAAAAAATCCCGATTAAATACTTCTGCCTTTATAAATTTGAGCGTTGATCTATCTTTGCCTAACAGATTGCTTGAAATAATGATTTGGTCGAATAGATTCCATTGACCTTGATATGCCAATGAGCCTATACCTTTAGCAAAAATAGGCCACATCGTATTGAAATAACCTCCGGGTTTGACCTCGTTTTGTTTTTTCTTGGCTTCTAAAACTTTACTTGTACTACTGTTATTCGGATCGTCATTTAAATCTCCCATAATAACAACTTTAGAGTCAGGATCTGCTTGGATGAGTGAGTCTGCCAAATGTTTGGTAAGAGCGGCAGCTGCTTCTCTTTTAGGGCGAGAATTTTTCTCTCCACCTAGACGTGAAGGCCAATGGTTTACAATAAAGTGCATACGTTCGCCCGCCAGTGTTCCTGTAACCACAAGCTGGTCTCGTGTTCTCATAGATGTATCTGCAGGATAAACCAGACGAACACTTTTGCTGCTTTCGACGGTAAACAAGTCTGCGTTATAGATAAGTCCGACGTCTACCCCTCGGCGGTCAGGTGAATCGTAATGTACTATACCGTAATTTCTGTTGGCAAGAGGTCCGGTTTTTATGAGGTCTTCTATGACTCCGCGATTTTCAATTTCAGAAATTCCGATTACAGCTGGTCCTTGCGGACAGTAATCCAAAGCAAATTGACTAATGGCATAAGCCAAGTTATTCAATTTATTATGATATTTCATTGATCCCCATTTCATGGCACCTTGAGGGGTGAATTCTTCGTCTATGACATCTGGTTGGTTTATTGTATCAAAGAGATTCTCCAAGTTATAAAAGGCAATTGAATAAACGGCCAGTTTTTTATTTTGGTTCTGGGCGAGAATGGCCAATGTGCATGTGCAGGCCAACATAAAAATTAAGCTGAATTTTCTCATTAGTATAAAGTGTTTAGTTCTCTTTTTTATTTGTATTTATTCTTGGAGCTAATTCCGTTTGATTGTCCACTTGATTATTGGAATGTCCTTCTGTTTCTGTATTTTAGGCGAACAAAATGGATTAAAAAATTGTTCATGATTCATAATAATGTTGTTTTATTAATCTACCATGCCAAATAATTTATTCTTCAAATTTCACTCCTAATTTAGACTTTTACAAAAATCAGAAAAAAAAATGAAATATGTATGCCGTTTTGATGAAATTTCAAAAAAATGTGGTTGTTTTCTTGTTCAATATTTACTAATTCTTTGATTATGAATTGAAAGCTTGGATGTAACTTTCGTTAAAGCGTAACTAATCCCTTTATTTAAAGGCTTTTGGTTTGTGATTTTAACATATCAATATAGAAAATATAATGTAATTGTAACATGAATAATCAAAAAAAATGTGTTAATTTGCATTCCTATTTCCCAAAATTGGAGATGGATGGAATTAAAGCTAAAACAACTATTATTATAAACTAAACCTTGTATTTATGAATCGAAATCTATGGTTGTTTATAATGCTCTTTTTCAGCATTTCGGCTTTTGCTCAGAAATCCGAGCTGAAAGGTGTGATTATAGACTTCGGAACTGGATCTCCTGTCGTAGGAGCAAAAGTTTCTCTTAAAGTGAAAAATGTCTCTGTACCATCTGTGAAGAATGGTAAATTTATTTTTAAAAATCTATCTCCGGGTACTGATGAATTGATAATCGAATCTCCAGGTTATCAGATATTCACGCAGAATATATTAATTAAAAAAGGAGAGAAGATAGATTTAGGAAATTTTGCGTTGATTAAGGCGGCTGGAGTTGTTCCGAAATCAGAGGAAAATATCCGTCTCTTTGATGAATCCGATTTGGATGACGATGACAATGTTTCTTCTCAGTCGGCTTCTTATCTTGCAGGAGCATCAGATGATGTTTTTCTAAATGCCGCAAGTTATAATTATAGTCCTATGCGGTTTAGTGTACGAGGGTACGAACAAAATGCTTCTACTACATATATAAATGGTGTGAATTTTAATGACCAGGAACGAGGTCGATTTAATTATTCAAGTTTAGGCGGTTTGAACGATGCTTTTCGTAATAAGGATCTTGTGAATGGAATAGAGATGCCTACTTTTGCTTATGGTAGTTTAGGAGGGGTAACGAATATAAATACTCGGGCAAGTGCTTATGCTGCGGGGACAAAAGCGAGTGTCGCTTATACAAATCGTTCGTATAATTTAAGAGCAACGGCGACTTATGCAACGGGATTGATGAATAATGGTTGGGCATTTACTGGGTCAGCTGTGTTCCGTTGGGCCAATGAAGGGATTATAGAAGGGACTTTTTATAATTCTTGGGGTTATTTCCTTTCAGGTGAAAAGGTTATAAATGACAGACATCGTATTTCTTTGACAACTTTCGGAGCTCCTACGAAGAGGGCACAATCGGCTGCAGTGACACAAGAAGTATATGATTTGCGTTCGATATATTATAATCCTTATTGGGGATATCAAGATGGAAAGAAACGTAGTTCTCGTGTTGTAAACAGCTTTGATCCGACGGCTATATTTAATTGGGATTATAAAATAACAGAAACCCAGCATCTAAAATCTGGGATAGGGTTCCATTACAGTAATTATAGTAATACGGCTCTTAGTTTTTATAATGCAGCTGACCCGCGCCCCGATTATTACAGAAATATGCCGAGTTATCAGATAAATGAATTGTTTGATTCACCAGAGAATATAGATTATGATTTGGTCAATGAGATAAAAGACCAATGGTTAAATAATAATACCGATATAACTCAGATAAACTGGAACTCATTGTATCATACTAACTATCTCAATAATGTTGCTAATCCGGACGGAAGTGCAAAATACGTTTTGGAGCAAAGGCATAATGATTTGGTAGAAACTACTTTTAATTCTACATATAGCAATCGTTTTAATAAGTGGGTAAATATGCTGGCAGGTATTGATGTTAATTACTCGATAGGTAAACATTATAAAACGATGAATGATTTGTTGGGTGGTAAACAGTGGATTGATATAGACCAATTTGCCGAGCGAGATTTTTCTGATAATAATATGATAATTCAGAATGATTTGCGTAATCCTAATCGGAAAATTTACGAGGGTGATCGTTTCGGATATGATTATAATATGAATGTAGTAAAAGCCGGAGCTTTTATTCAGGGAAATTTGTCTTTGACGAAATTTGATATTTCTGCGGCATTTCGTCTCTCTACTACATCTTTCTGGCGTGAAGGTAAAATGGAGAATGGTCGTGCTGCAGTAATCGGAGCTACGTCTTATGGCAAGGGCAAAGTACTGAATTTTGTAGATCCGAGTGGTAAAATTGGTGTGACTTATAAAATCAATGGACGGCATCGATTAGTGCTGAATGGATTGGCAGAAACTCGTGCTCCTTATGCAGGTTATGCTTATGTCGCTCCGAGAGTGAAGGATACCCAGATAGGTAAAGTAATAATAAATCCGAAAAATCCAAGACAATATAAAATTAAGGACCTCCCCTCTGAAAGAGTGTATTCTTATGACTTGACTTATCAGTTTAATACACCAATCGTAAAAGGGCGTATTACAGGATTCCACACGATTACGCAGGACGGGACCGAAGCTACAGGATACTATAATGATGAGTTCCGTACTTTTGTGAATCATACGCTTTCTGGAGTAAATAAACGGTATTTAGGGGTAGAAGCCGGGGTTTCGGTTAAGTTGAACGACAGTTTTTCTGTATCTGTTGCAGGAACATATGGGGATTACCGTTATACGAATAATGCTGTCGGAGTAATGAGTGCGGAAAATGGAGCTAACCTTTTGACCGGAGAACTCCCAAAGACTCCGGCGGATGCAAAAAATTCAGATATTATCGAACGGGTGTATACAAAAGATTTGAGAGTAAGTACAGGTCCTCAATTGGCAGCAAGTATAACTTTGGATTATTTCCATCCAAAGATGTGGTTTGCCGATGTAACATTGTCTTATTTTGATAATAATTATCTCGATTTTTCACCCTCTCATTTTACTCAGATGAACTACTATGGTGGTACTTATTTGAATGAGGCAGGTCAGGAGATAGAGTATAGCGGTTATTTGAAGCCCAAAGGTTCGACGTATACGAAAGAAGAGAAAGAACGCTCCCAAGCTTTGCTGAAAATGTTTGGGACCCAGGAAAAACTCGATGGAGGATTTATGCTGGATGCTTCGGTTGGAAAATTGATATATTTCAATAACCGTAAACAGTCGCTGAATATAAATTTGAGTTTTAGTAATATCTTGAATAATAAAAATATGGTGACTGGTGGGTATCAGCAAGGCCGTATAGGACGCAATAATAAGACTCCGAACAAAGACATAGAGCTGGTCGATAAATATCCTAATAAATATTATTATGCATGGGGATTTAATTGTTTCCTCAATGTTGGATTTAAATTTTAATAAATAACGGAATAGAATTATATTATGAGTAAGATAAAATATTTATTCGCAACGTTTTTGGCCGTAGCAGCTTTTAGTAGTTGTGTAAATGATTTTGATAATGTTCCGGAAGATTTAGTGATTATACCTGAAGGAGATCCTCGGGCATGGAAAGCAAATATGACTATTGGCGAGTTGATAGCCATGTATGATCGTATAGATAATATATATGTGTTCGGGAAGGATGATACATTAAAATTTGATCCGGATGCCGGCTATACATATTTTACCGTAAACCAAGACCCGATGCAATATCCGGTGAAGAGTGTATCTCAGACCGATGGTCGGTTGAAAATTTCAGTGGATTATAAAGGCAAGAGTTTTATGATATGCCGGGAAACGGGCGACACTTATAAGAACTTGTTTTCTTTAACCCCTATGGAGGCACCGGGAGATATTTATATTACCGGACGTGTAACGACTTGTGATACGGCTTCGAACATTTATAAATATTTTATGTTGGAAGATTTGGTTGATAAGTCTGCCATTAAAGTTTCTATTGATGCCGGTAGTTTAAGCGGTATTTTTCCATTGGGGCAAGTCGTTTCGATTAAATGTAACGGCTTGATGATGGGACGTTATGCCGAAATGCCCCAGATTGGAGTTTATGGTTTTCGTAATGACCCGCCTAATGCATTCAGCCCGAAAGTTCGTTTTGAGCCGGGACGTATACCTTATTCTCTTGTACCGGAGCATTTTCAAAGAATTGGGTTGCCTGATAAAAGTAAAGTAGTGCCTGAAGAGAAAACAATAGCAGACTTGGCCGGATTAGATTCTACGTGGTATGGACGTCTTATACTGATAAAGGATGTGCAGTTTACCGGTCGTGGAGATGGTGAAGAGCTTTTGCCATATGACCAGATGATAACGATAGAAGAGAGTATAAAGCAGACAGGAAACACGAATAAGTACCAAAGAAATCCTATTTATGCTCCGTCGACCTACAGTGTGGATGCAGGCTATAATATAGGTTTTCCTCAATCTCGAGAGATATCGGATGGAACGGGAACAGTAAATATAGCGACAAGTGAATATGCTCATTTTGCAAATACTCTTATTCCGCGTAAAGAAAAGAAAGGGTCGGTTATTGCAATTTTAGGCTGGTTTCATGATAAAAACTCTTCTCAGGGCGATTATCAGTTGACAATTCGTTCTTTGGATGACTTATCGAAAAGTTTTTATGAATAAGATTTGTATACTAACCAATAAAAACAGATAATTATGAAAAAAATGAGAAAATTAGTATGGATGCTTTTGGCGGCTACCATGGTAGGTTTTGCAGCTTGCTCATCAGATGATGATGAAGATTGGGTTGAAACTCCGGGTGGCGGTGGCGGCGGTACGACAGGTACTGTTGATGTTTGTGGCGATGCAACACCGGTTTCAGAATATACTTTTGATTTTCAGACAGGAGTAGTTGATAACGAAAATTTTAATGTTCAAGGATGGAAAAATGTAATCGTTAGCGGTACCCGCCAATTCCAGGGAAAAGAATTTGATGGTAATTTTTATATTCAGGCTACAGCTCATAATGCTACGAGTGATGTCGATTGTTGGGTAATATCTCCGGCATTGAATGTATCTGAAGCTGCAAATAAGGTTGTTTCTTTTGATTTGGCACAGGCTTATTGGAAAGAATCAACAGAGTTCGGTGTGTATGTATTACAATGCGATAATGGTACAACTAAGGAAACAAAGTTGACCGGATTTAATATGCCGACAGCTTCTACAACAAATTATTCGTTTATTTCTTCCGGAAATATAGATTTATCGGCATATTCGGGTACCATATTTATTGGATTCCATTATAAAGGTACGGGGGGAAGCCAACAGTCTACGACATGGTGTATCGATAATTTTGTTTTTGGTAAGGATGTAACGACCGTAACGACAGTTAGTATTACATCGGCTGCTGTAACGACTGTAACTCTTGGTAGCGAATATAACTATACAGTTAAGACAACAGTAAATAATCCTTCTGGTAATACAGAAATCTCTGCAACGGGATTACCTTCTTGGTTGACAATTCAGGATAATGGTGATGGTACAGCAGTAATTAGTGGTACAGCTCCTTCTGCAGAAGAGACTACAGGTGACATAACCATTACCGCAAAGAATAACAATGTTTCAGATACTCAAACATTTAAAATTGAAGTGAAGGCTCCTGTACAGCCTGGGGAAAATCTATTGTTGAATGGAGATTTTGCTACTTTTACAGATGGCGGTTTCCCAAATTGGACAAAAGGAAATAATGCATCTACCGTATGGGCTCAGTCGACTACTACAGTGCATGCTCCGAGTACGACGTCTTTGAGCCTTACTAATGTGACGGGAACAACTTATATCACTCAAACATTGAAGACAGGAATCACTGCCGGAAAGCAATATGATATTACTGTTTGGTATTATAATGTTACCGGAGGTAAGAATGACTCCGGATTGAGATTGTGGAGTTTCTTCTTGGATGCCAATAATACTTATGTATACTTACCGGAAGCTGGTAAAGATGATGCAGCGAACGACCCTTTGCGTACTAATAACAAATATTTCCCGAATAGTATAGGCGAATGGAGTTCGTATACAACGACAGTAACTGCCCCGGAAAATGCTGTAGGATTTAAGTTTGAAATCAGAGCATATAGAAATTGTGGTGATTTCTTTATTGGAGAATGTTCCATTGCAGAGAAACAATAAGAGACAGATTTTTGTTTAAAAAATAAATAAAGGGCTTTCTGCATTTGCAGAAAGCCCTTTATTTATTTTTCATAACAGAAAAATATGTAAAAGCATAAGATAGACAGTAAAAGAGATTCGAATATTTAGTATCTTTATGCCCTATTAATAAATTAAAATCCGCATTTATGACCGGAAAGCGTATTCATCTTACCTTTTTATCTTTGTTTATTGTTTCACTTTTATTTGCAGATATACCTGTAGGGTATTATACAAATGCAAGTGGAAAATCGGGAGCTGAGTTGAAGACTTCCCTTTACCAAATACTGAAGGAACATAAGCGAATTCCTTACGGATCGGCCTATGGTTCTACGTGGACGGTTTTTAGAAAAAGTGATGTTTATCCTTCTGGGATAACAGGGCACCCTGAGGGTTCTATTTGGGATATGTATTCTGACATTGTCCGTTATTTCCCGAGCGGACAATCCGGCTCGAACCGAGAAATGAACATCGAGCACAGTGCTCCTAAAAGTTGGTGGGGAGATTCTCAGTCCCCATTCAAAAAAGATGCATCTTACGATTTGCATCATTTGGTTCCTTCTGACGCCAGTGCCAATTCAGCAAAATCGAATTACCCTTTGGGTGAAATAACAGGTTCGGTCTCTTTTAGCAATGGAGTTTCTACAGTAGGCATTGCTACTATTGGAGTAACAACTACTCGGGCTTTTGAGCCGGCTGATGAGTATAAAGGTGATTTTGCTCGGATGTATTTGTATCTGGTTACTTGTTATCAGGATTATACTTGGTCGGTGACTTCCATGTTTGCCAGTAATACATATCCTACATTGACGGACTATGGAAAAAGTTTGTTGTTGAAATGGCATCGTCAAGACCCAGTTAGTCAAAAAGAAAAAAATAGGAATGAAGCTGTATATTCATTCCAGTATAATCGAAATCCCTTTATTGATTATCCGGATTTGGTTGAATATATATGGGGAGACCATTATGGAGAAATATTTTATTTTGGTGCAGGCATCAGTACACCTATCGATGGGGAATTATATGTTGCTCCTGTTGCTTATTTAGGCCAGTCCAGAGAGCTGCCATTAATGGTGAAAGGAGGGTTGATATCGTCTGCCGTAGATGTTTCGATAGAGGGAAATTCTTGCTTTAAATTGCCGACAACGTCTTTGTCTTCAGATGAAGTAAATAGGGGAGTTCGTTATGTGGTAACGTATGCGCCTTCTTCTATTGGAATTCATAGTGCACTATTGACTTTCTCTGGAAGTAACTTTAATAAAGTAACAATTCCGGTGAAAGGTGTGTGTGCTCCTGCTTCAATAGAAAGAATATATCCGGTCGGTCTGAAGTCTGTCTATTCAGTTTCTGATTCTTCGGTTTCTCTGCTTCTTAATGTTGTGGATGCTGGAGTGACGTGGAGTGGTGATGGTGTAAGTGGAAATACTTTTAGCCCTTCTGAAGCAGGTAAAGGTACTCATGTCATAAGATGGAAATCTGCATCGAATAGTGGGAATATACGTATTATCGTTAAATAAAGTAAATTATGAAATATATAAGCGTGACATATAAAATAGGAATACTTGTATCTTTGCTTTTCTGGGTAGGATGTAAGGAAGATAATAAAACTTATGCACCTATACAATTGAATTTTTCAAGAGTGGATGTAAAAGTCGGAGTAACTGCATTATTACAAGTTTCGGGGAGTGAAAATTTTACTACGGAGTTATCAAATGACCGGATTGTTGCTCTATCTGTAAGCAATGGAGTAGTGCATATAACAGGTATAAAGGTAGGTAGTACGACATTGACTGTTACAGGGGAAGGGGGAGATCAACAAACATGTACAATTACAGTTGTAGAAAATGCGCAATTGGAAACTGATTTTATAAAAGATGAGACTTCCCGTATTGAAGGCTGGAGAGATGTCTCCATAAAAATGGATGCTCAAGAAGGAGGAGTATTTTCTATGCAGAAAGATGTCAATGCTTTAGGTGTATCTGCTTTGGGAAGTGTCACCTATGATTATTCTTGGGTAGATGATGAAGATTCATTTTTCAGGGCAAGTGCTTTAGGGACATTTACCTCTTCGGGAATTTTGGATGATGGTCTGGTCGTTTATAAAGAGTCCGGTCAGGATATCCAGTATCTTATTTCAGAAAAAGTAGAAATAAAGCAAATAAAGAACGGCAAAGTCTGGTTAGTATTTCAATTTCCTGGTCGGAGGGATATTCGTATCGTGACAGATGCTTTTTAATTGGGAAGAGAAGAAGATAAGGGAAATGAGAGGCTTGTCTTCTTCTCTTTTTCAGTCCGGGTTATTTCCATTCTTTGTATGGATGTTTGACTAAATTGGAATTGTAATATTGGGTATCGCCTGTAACTTCTTTCCCTATCCAATCGGGGAGGATTATAGGATAATTTTCTTCAGGTAGTTCAACTTCAGCGATAACAAGACCTGTATTGTCACCCAAAAATTCATCAATTTCCCACGTTAAGTCATCTATTTTACAAGTATAGCGGAATTTTTCTATAATAGGATGTATACACAATGTGTCAATGAGTTCATTAGCCTCGTTTACTGGAATTTGATATTCGTATTCTAATCGGGTTGCACCTTTATTTTTGCCTTTTATCGTTATGAATCCTTTCTCTTCTACTATACGTATTCGTACGACTCGTTCTTCTGATGTAGACAGGTAACCTTGTTTGTAATACTTCTTACTCGAACAACTTCGGTAATTATCTGTTTTAATTAAATACTTGCGTTCTATTTCTTTACCCATTGTGATGAAATGTGCTGTTGCTTTAACTTATTTTGATTTTTTGTAAAGATAGAGTGGAATATTTAGTTTATAAAATGAAATCTGGGGAATGAGAAATTAAACTATGTTAAACTGAATTGGCGAAAACTTTTTTAGTTAGAATAGTTTTAATATTTTCTCTACATTTGCGGAGCTGAAAAAATATTGAAAATATCTTTATGACCAAAAATATAAAAATTGCATTATATATAGTCATTGTGTGTTTATTATTGCCTGTGAAGGTGTATGCACAACAAACTACAGTTGTGACAGGGATTGTGACAGATTCGTTGACTCATGAGCCTTTGTCGTATGTCTCTGTTTTTTTGAAGGGTACCCAAGTAGGAGGAATGACTGATGAAAACGGTAAATATTCTTTGCGTACGACAGGCAACTGCACAGAGGTTGTATTTTCGTCTTTGGGATATGTAGAAAAATCGGTTCCGGTACGTAAAGGAATTACTAACCATATAGATGTTGCTTTGCTATCGGCATCTTATACTGTTAAGGAAGTAGTAATTACCCCAGGAAAGGAAAAGTATAGAAGGAAAGGTAATCCGGCGGTGGAATTTGTGAAGAAAATGATTGCTCATAGAGATGATTATAGTCCTAAAAACCAGGATTTTTATCAATATGATGAATATGAAAAATTAACATTGGCATTAAATGATTTTTCGGAGGAGCAGAAAAAAAAGTGGCTATTTAAGAAATTTCAGTTTATATTCGATTATGTGGATACGTCGGAGGTATCAGGCAAACCAATATTGACTGTGTCCATTAAAGAAAAAGTTGCGAAAAATTATTACAGAAAAGATCCTCATACAGAGAAGAAATTTGTAACCGGAATAAAAAGAGCTGGAATCGATGAAATGTTTAATCAAGAAAGTCTTCAACAGTTCTATGATGAGGTCTTTAAAGAGGTAGATATTTATAATAATGATGTAAATATCATGTTAAATCGATTTGTAAGTCCATTATCTAATATAGGACCGTCTTTCTATAAATATTATTTGTTGGATACATTGGATGTTAATGGAGAAAAATGTGTTGATTTGGGTTTTGTTCCATTTAATTCCGAGTCGTTTGGGTTTACCGGGCATCTGTATGTTACACTTGATTCTACCTATTTTGTAAAGAAAATAAAATTAAATGTGCCGAAAGACATAAATTTGAATTATGTAAGTAATATGGCCATTAATCAGGAATATAGTCGTGCGAAAGATGGAACCCGTATTAAAGAGAAAGACGATATGATTGTAGAATTCCAGTTAGTTCCTGGAACACAAGGTCTGTATGCCCGAAGGTTGACAAGTTATAATAATTATGAATTTTCGCCACCGGAAGATATGTCTCTTTTTTCGAAAGAGGGGAATGTTATTGTTGAAGATGACGCAGAAGTGAAGCCCGATGCCTACTGGGCTGATAATCGGCAAATTCCTATTAAATCAAAAGAGAATGCCGTAGATAAATTGTTGGTTAAATTGAGGTCTGTTCCGGTTTTCTATTATACGGAAAAGATTATATCAATTTTGGTTTCAGGATATATCGAGACGGCAAAGGATAGTAAATTCGATATAGGACCGATGAATACGACTATTAGTGGAAATGGTGTCGAAGGTGCCCGTTTCAGGGTAGGTGGATTGACGACGGCCAACCTTAGTCCGAACTGGTTTACACGAGGATATGTAGCTTATGGTACCAGAGATAAAAAATTTAAGTATTCAGCGGAAGTAGAATATTCTTTCAATAAGAAAAAATATCATGCTCGGGAATTTCCTATACATTCTCTGAAAGTATCGCATACTTATGATTTGAATCAATTGGGACAACATTATCTTTATACGAATAAGGATAATATCTTTCTATCTTTGAAGCGTATGAAGGATGATAGGAGTGTATATGAGAGAAAATCGGAAATAAACTATTTGAGAGAACATGAAAGTGGTTTTTCATATGGATTGAATGCCCGTTATATGACGGAGTATGCGACTGCTTCACCGCAAGTAGAGTTTATATTGCAGAATGGAACCCGATTGAGACAATATTCTCAAGCTGAAGCTGAAATAAAGTTGCGTTATGCACCGAATGAGAAATTTTATCAAACTAAGACGACACGTTATCCTATTACAAAAGATGCTCCTATATTTACTCTGAGCCATACGGTTGGTATTAAAGGTATATTTGATAGCAAATATAATGTAAACCATACGGAATTGGGTATACAGAAGCGTTTTTGGTTTTCGGCTTTTGGATATACCGATATTTTAATTAAGGCTGGAAAAGTTTGGGATAAAGCTCCTTATCCTATGTTGATAATTCCAAATGCAAATTTGTCATATACGATTCGAGAAGAGTCGTATGAATTGATGAATCCTATGGAATTTATTAATGATGAGTATGTTTCTTGGGACCTTACTTATTGGGCTAACGGTGCTCTTCTGAATCGTATACCTTTGATTAAATATTTGAAATTGAGAGAAGTAGTTGCTTTTAGGGGGCTGTACGGAAATTTGACGAAAAAGAACAGTCCTGAGAATAGTATATTTATATTTCCTAAAGAAACTCAATTGATGAGTAAGATGCCTTATATGGAAGCAAGTGTCGGATTGGATAATATCTTTACAGTTTTACGCATTGATTATGTATGGAGGTTAACTTATCGGAATTTACCTAATATAAGTAAAAGTGGAGTTCGTATAGCTTTGCATTTTAATTTTTAGAATATTGTAGAGGCCGGTAGAAATTTTTAGATATATTATTTTAAAAAAGATTTATAATCTACATTTTTATCTTTAATCAGAAAAATTTGATATAGATTTTGAAAGTTAAGTTGTTTTGTCTATAATTAAATATGTGAAATAAATGTAAAAGGAACACTTTAGTAAGAATTCTTTTTATATTTGTATGACAATATTATGATAACACACAATAATACCATTAAAATGAAACGACTGAACATTCTTGCCGGCTTTCTGATTGCCGGTATGAGCGTATTTGCTCAAGGAAACGAGTGGAAAGATCCGGGTGTAAATGCTGTTAACCGGCTGCCGATGCATTCCCATTATTTTGCTTATGAAAATTCGGAAGTGGCTTGTAACCAGGAACCAAGCCAATCGGCCAATTTTATGACTTTAAATGGAGCATGGAAGTTTTATTGGGTAAAAGATTCGGATATTCGACCAACAGATTTTTATAAAAATAATTTTGATGACTCTTCGTGGAAGACAATACCTGTGCCCGGAATGTGGGAGATTTATGGGTATGGTGACCCGATTTATGTGAATATTGGGTATGCCTGGCGGAAACATTTTAAAAATAATCCTCCTGAAGTCCCGGTAGAGAATAATCATGTAGGGTCTTATCGTCGGGAGATTACTATACCTGTATCATGGAAGGACAAAGAAATATTTGCCCATTTCGGTTCTGTTACATCTAACATGTATTTATGGGTAAACGGGAAATATGTGGGTTATAGTGAAGATAGCAAATTGGAAGCTGAATTTAATTTGACTCCATATTTGAAACCTGGTAAAAATGTAATAGCTTTTCAGGTATTTCGTTGGTGTGATGGCACTTATCTTGAAGACCAAGACTTTTTTCGATATTCGGGAGTCGGACGCGATTGCTATCTGTACGTTAGAAATAAGGAATATATAAAAGATATTCGAGTAACTCCAGACCTTGATGCTGTATATCAGAATGGAGTTTTGGATATAGACGTTGAATTGTCGAGTAAAGCTTCTGGAGCTCAAGTTATTTTGGATTTGAAAGATGCGGCAGGTCAGGTTGTGAAATCGGAAACAATTAAAGCGAAAGGTAAGAAAGCTCAAGTGACTATGGCTGTTACTAATCCGGCTAAATGGACTTCAGAGACTCCAAATTTATATGTGCTGACAGCGACATTAAAAGCCAAAAATGGTCAAGTAAAAGAAGTTATTCCAATAAATGTCGGTTTCCGCAAAGTTGAAATAAAAAATGCCCAGTTGTTAATCAACGGTAAGCCTGTTTTGTTTAAGGGAGCTAATCGTCATGAGATAGATCCTCGTGGCGGATATGTTGTATCAGTAGAACGAATGATACAAGATATTAAAATCATGAAAGAGCATAATATTAATGCTGTTCGTACTTGTCATTATCCTGACGATAGTCGTTGGTATGATTTGTGTGATAAGTATGGTATTTATGTCGTAGCAGAAGCTAATATAGAGTCTCATGGTATGGGATATGATAAAGAGACTTTAGCAAAGGTTCCAGCCTATGCAAAAGCTCATCTTGAGCGGAATCAGCGTAATGTCCAACGTAATTGGAACCATCCATCTGTCATTGTATGGTCTTTAGGTAACGAGGCTGGAGATGGTCCTAACTTTACAGCATGTTATAAATGGATAAAGGAAACCGATTCTTCTCGGCCAGTTCATTATGAACGTGCAGAGTTGGGTAGTAATACGGATATATATTGCCCGATGTATTTACCTTATGATGCATGTGAGAAATATTTAAAGAATAATCCACCTATGCCTTTGATTCAATGTGAATATGCTCACGCCATGGGAAATTCAGAAGGAGGTTTCAAAGAATATTGGGATTTGGTGCGTAAATATCCGAATTATCAAGGTGGATATATTTGGGATTTTGTGGATCAGTCTGTTCGAGTAAAGAATAAAAATGGAATAGATATTTATGCTTATGCCGGAGATTTTAATAATCATGATGATCCTTCGGACTATAATTTTTGTGATAATGGTTTGATAAGCCCTGACCGTCGGCCGAATCCTCATGCTGATGAAGTACGTCATATTTATCAGTCTATATGGGCATCACCTGTTGACTTGCAAAAGGGAGAGGTTGCTGTATATAATGAAAATTTCTTTACTGATTTGGCTGGTATATATGCCCAATGGAAAATTTTGGCCGATGGCGTTTCTATTCAAGAAGGTGTTGTTCCTGATTTGAATGTCTTGCCTCAACAAACATCTTCAATAAAACTTAATTATGATTTTGCATCGTTACCTTCGGATAAGGAATTGTTATTGAATATTGAATTTAAGAAAAAAGCAGCAGAAGAGTTATTGCCTGCAGGGTATGTAGTTGCTTATAATCAATTGGTAATAAAAGATGGTGTTATACCTGCTATTACTATAAAGAATAAAATTCAGGATAAAAATACATCTGTCCAATTACCTGTTGTTAAAGATATGGGTAATAAATTGACATTAAAGTCTGATATATTGGATATTGCATTTGATAAATCTACTGGGTGGTTATGTAATTATGTAGTAGATGGAGTTTCGATGTTAAGTGATGGTGCTGTTTTGAAGCCTAATTTTTGGCGAGCTCCTACGGATAATGATTTTGGGGCTGGTTTGCAAATGAAATATAGAGTATGGAAAAATCCAGGATTTGTACTTAAGTCTTTAGATACTGTGGAAGAAAACGGGCTGATTAAGGTAAAAGCATTATATGATATGCCTTCTGTATCGGCTCAGTTGGAATTGAGCTATGTGATTAATAATGTGGGAGAAATCGTTATAACACAGAAAATGACAGCATCTTCGACAGCTGAGGTGCCGGATATGTTCCGTTTTGGTATGCAAATACAGATGCCGGAATCATTTAATCGTATTTTGTATTATGGTAGAGGTCCTATTGAAAATTATGCAGACCGGAAAAATTCAACATTGTTAGGTGTATATAAACAATCTGTTGACGAACAATATTATCCTTATATCCGTCCTCAAGAAACAGGGACAAAAAGTGATATTCGTTGGTGGAACTTGACAAATATTGATGGAGCAGGGTTGAGTTTTATTTCGGATGCTCCTTTTTCAGCTTCTGCATTACATTATACAATAGAGTCTCTTGATGAGGGGGAAAAGAAAATACAGCGTCATGCTGCTGAAGTGGAAAAGGCATCTTTGACGAATTTCTGTATTGATAAGGCTCAAATGGGTTTAGGTTGTATCAACAGTTGGGGTGCTTTGCCACTGGAAAAATATAGACTTCCTTATGGTGATTATACTTTTACATTTAAAATGATACCAATAAAATCAGCTTATTAAGAAAAATATCTTGTAAAAAATGGGTTGCGGATAAATTCCGCAACCCATTTTTTTATTTATAGGTGTTTTGATGGATAAATTAGGTTTGAGAGATAAAAAGGTTTTTAGAGATTTCTTCTACAAATAAAATTTCGAAAATACGAAAGAGAATATGATATATATTCTTTTATAATTTTCGAAAAAGGTATTTTTTTGAAGATGTTTCTCGGCAAGACCTTACATTCCCGACCGAATGTTTTGGGGAGTCTTGCGTACGTAACGGATAATGTCGGCGTTTTGTGTGTGTTTTTAGTATAGAAGGATAACAAGATTGGCGAGAGAATTTTCTCTCTTCTCTTTTTTCATAACTTGACAAAGATACAGTTTTTATTTATTAAAAAACTGTTTTTGTGTGAAAAGTTTATTCAAAAAGCTACTTTTCTTCTAAAAAACAGTTAAAATACTGGTATAAGTGTCTATTTTACACTAGAAAATCTGCCATTTTGTTACGATTTGGTCATAAATTTAGTGCCGAATCTGTGTAATATATTTATGATGGTGGAAAGATAGGATATTATATTATATAATTATTTTAGGTATGATGTTTTTATATTAATGAAGAAAATAGGATAGATTGGAGTAGGTATATAATCTTTTTAGTTTTCCTCTTGTTCCAGAATTATTTGTTACTTTTACATTCAAAATCAGTATGAAGTAAAATGGTTAGTTATTTACAGGTTGATGGATTAAGAAAATCGTTTGGAGACTTATTGCTTTTTGATGAATTGTCTTTTGGAATAGCAGAGGGTGAAAGAATCGGGTTGATTGCTAAAAATGGTTCGGGAAAGACAACATTGTTGAATATAATAGCAGGAAAAGAGGATTATGAGGCGGGATCAGTTGTGTTTCGCAGAGACTTAAAAGTGGGTTATCTGGAGCAAGATCCCAAATATCCAGCGGCATTGTCAGTCCTTGATGCATGTTTTCATTCTGATAATGAGATAGTTCAGTTAATATCTGAGTATGAATCGATAATAAACTCTTCAGACCATTCAAAATTAGAAGAGGTATTAGGCAGAATGGATTATTTTAAGGCTTGGGATTATGAGCAAAAAGCAAAGCAAATATTATCTCAATTAAAAATAAATAATTTTACTCAAAAAATAGAACACCTTTCTGGAGGGCAATTGAAACGGGTCGCTTTGGCAAACGTACTAATAGCTGAACCCGATTTATTGATTTTAGATGAACCGACAAATCATTTAGATTTGGAAATGACGGAATGGCTGGAGGATTATCTGAAAAGAACGAATGTGAGTTTGCTAATGGTCACTCATGACCGCTATTTTTTGGATAGAGTTTGCAATGAAATTGTAGAAATTGATAATCGTCGACTATATAATTATAAAGGGAATTATAGTTATTATCTTGAAAAACGCCAAGAAAGAGTAGATGCTCAAAATGCTGCGATAGACCGAGCTAATAATTTGTTGCGAACAGAGCTTGATTGGATTCGCCGTCAGCCTCAGGCCAGGGGAACAAAAGCAAAATATAGAATAGATGCATTTCATGAGTTAGAAGAAAAAGCTCGACAGGAAAAATCTTTAGGAAATGTAAAATTGGAAATTAAATCTTCTTATATAGGATCTAAGATATTTGAAGCAAAGCATTTATCTAAGAAATTTGGAGAATTAAAAATTCTGGAAGATTTTAATTATGTATTTGCCCGTTATGAAAAGATGGGGATTGTGGGCAATAACGGAACAGGAAAATCTACTTTTATAAAAATGCTCATGGGGTTGGTATCCCCGGATGAAGGGGAAATAGAGATAGGTGAAACAGTTCGTTTTGGGTATTATAGTCAAGATGGTCTTCAGTTTGATGAGCAAATGAGAGTAATCGATGCTGTACGAAATATTGCAGAAGAAATTTCATTGGGAGATGGAAAGAAATTGTCAGCCTCTCAATTTTTGCAACACTTTTTGTTTACACCGGAAACACAATATAATTATATTTATAAATTAAGTGGAGGTGAGAAACGAAGATTGTATTTATGTACAGTTCTTATCAGTAATCCTAATTTTTTGGTACTTGATGAACCTACTAATGATTTGGATATAGTAACGTTAAATGTTTTAGAAGAATATTTGAGAACATTTAAGGGGTGTGTGATTGTCGTTTCTCACGACCGTTATTTCATGGATAAAGTTGTAGACCATTTATTGGTGTTTAAGGGTAATGCTGAATTGAAAGATTTTCCTGGAAGCTATACCGATTATCGGGAGTGGAAAGATTTTCAGGAACAAAAAGAAAGGTCGGAACTTAATGCTCAAATAAAGAAAAGTAATGCAAATGAAAAAATTCTGTATAAGCGAAATGATGCTCAAGATACAGGTAAGCGGAAATTGACGTTTAAGGAACGCAAGGAGTTTGA
>OIFE01000325.1_pt1 | contig 44430 bp, 29 predicted proteins | sample 1581921 | NCBI WGS metagenome assembly OIFE01 (sample SAMN04414075, study PRJEB24778) | human gut metagenome | material: faecal | host: Homo sapiens | reverse complement strand
ATTCTTGCGCTGTCTTTTGCGCATCTCAAGTTTGTGCGTAAGCACAAATCTTGCGTGTGAAAAATCCTATTTTTCACACTATTCTCAACTATTAACTATTTTTAATAGCTTTATCTATAATATCTCTCATTGCTGCAACAACCTGCTCTATATTCATATTGGATGTATCAAGCAGTATGGCATCATCTGCCTGTTTAAGTGGTGATATTTCCCTATGCATATCCTGATAATCTCTTTTTTCAATATCTTCCTTTATATCATTAATATCACATTGCTCACCCTTAGCAGTCAGTTCATCATATCTTCTTTTTGCCCTCGCATCAGAGCTCGCTGTAAGATATATCTTTACAAATGCGTCTGGAAGCACTGTTGTTCCAATATCTCTTCCATCCATAACAACATCAGAAGTCTTTGCAAGCTGTCTTTGAAGCTCAACAAGCTTGCTTCTTACTTCTTTATACTTAGATGTTCTTGATGCCATATTTCCTGTCTCTTCAGTTCTTAAAAGACCTGTAACATTCTCGCCATTAAGTATTACCTGCTGTTCTCCATTCTGATATTCGATACTGATATCAACATTATCTACAGCAGCATTAATCGCATTTTCATCATCAGGATCAATATTATTCTTTGTAAAATACACAGCCATTGCTCTATACATAGCACCTGTATCTACATATATGTATCCCATTTCCTTTGAAATAAGCTTTGCTATTGTACTTTTACCAGCTCCTGCTGGTCCATCTATTGCAACTGAATATGCCATAATTTCTCTCCTTGTATAAAAACTTTTTATTCTAAATGTGATGCAGCTGCATACGCACTTGACCATGCAACCTGCAGATTAAACCCACCTGTAACGGCATCAACATCAAGCACCTCTCCTGCAAAATATACATTTTGTACAAGCTTGGACTCCATAGTTGATGGATTTATTTCCTTTACATTAACACCTCCCTGGGTGATAATAGCTTCGTTAAATCCTCTTGTACCAGTAACAGTCATCTCAAGATTCTTTATAAGATGAACCAGCCCCAATCTTTCCTGCTTTGTGATTTCATTTACCTTCTTGTCTTTATTTATATCACTAAGCCTTACTATAACCGGAATAAGTTTTTTGGGAAGTAATTTATCTAAAGAATTCTTATATGCTTTATTCTTCTCTTCTGAAAAATCCCTTAATATTCTTTCATCCAGCTGTTCCTCTGATAATGCTGGTTTAAGATCAACTATAAGCTTTAGCGGTCTTTTCCTTAGTATAGCTGTTGTATAGCTGCTTGCGCTAAGTATAACCGGACCACTTACACCAAAATGTGTGAAAAGCATCTCGCCAAAATCGCTATATACTTCTTTCTTATTATCAAGAATACTGATAGAAATATTCCTAAGACTAAGTCCCATAAGCTCAGATGCCCATTCTTCCCTGATTGTAAGTGGAACAAGTGCAGGAATAACAGGTGTAACTGTATGTGACATATTCCTTGCAAATCTATATCCATCACCTGTTGAACCCGTACTTGAATAAGAGTTGCCACCTGTTGCTATAATACAATAGTCAGCCTTTAACAGCTGTTTCTTATCCGAAGTTGTCTCTTTATACTCAACCCCACCAAATCTCTTAGTTCCATCCTCTATATCTTCTGTAAGCACATCAAGGACCTCTGTGTTAAGCATGATATTTACTTTAAGCTTACGCATTTCTCTTACGAGTGCTGATATAACATCTGATGAATGATCAGACTCTGGAAAGCATCTGTTTCCTCTTTCTATCTTGAACTTAAGTCCCAGTTCATCAAAAAAACCCATAACATCATAGTTGGAAAAGCCTTTAAATGCGCTGTACATGAACTTGGGATTGGTTACAACACTCTGTCTTATATCTTCTTCATCACCGGCATTGGTAAAATTACATCTGCCTTTACCTGTAATAAAAAGCTTCTTTCCAGGCTTTTCGTTTTTTTCCATAAGTGTAACAGTATGCCCATTTCTGGCTGCTATTATAGCAGCCATCATGCCGGCAGCACCACCACCTATTATTATTACACTGCTCATATATATCCTTTCTTTTTAAGGAAATCATGCCTGTTCATTTTCATTCTGAACAAGAAGCTCCTTGAAATATGGAAGTTCCAAAGCCCAGTCACAAAATGTATGCCATTCAGCAAGCTTATGATTTCTTCTTGAATAATACATACCCGCAAGATTCTCATAATTAAATGTACATGTTCTCATCTGGTTATAGCTTTCTGGCAATAACTGAATCATACTGTACCATAGATTCTTATCCTTTGTTTCTACAAACTCCTGACGTATTGTTTCAAGAAAATCTATATTTTTCTGCATCATATCAAGTGCTGCCTCTGTACAATGGTCAACACTGAAATCACTCATTTCAAATGGCTTGCTGTGAATTTTGTGCATTGTACTTGTTGAGTTGGCAACTGTTCCAACCTTATATGTGTCATATTCCTTCCACCAGTATATTGGTGCTGTTATATCTACCGTTACAAATATCTGTCTAATGAACTTTCTATGGTCTGAACCCGCCTTGCATAGTCTTTTTGCAAGATCTAAGTCATTAGGACCAAATGTAAATACACCATTCTCTGTTTTGCTGTCCATTCTTGCCCAGCTGTTAAGAGGGTTTCTTGCACCTCTCATAGCATTTTCAAAATTCATGACTTCATATCTTTCTAACTTAATCATCTAAACATACTCCATTATTCCGCTATGTCATTATGCTGGTTACCCCAAAACATTATGTCATAGCAGAATTTCTTTTATTTTATTATGATGACAGGGACTAATGAATTCCATCCCCGGATGCTGCCTACGAGGTATTCTCTCTTTATTATTTTTCCTCCAGCACTACTCATTACTTATGGCCATCCTGTATAGTGACTAGATTACAGAAGGTTCTTTCTAAGCTCTGCTCCGTCCTTAGCACTAAGATATGCAGGTGCAATATCAAATACTGTCTTGCAGCCACTCTGACCTTCCTTATAAAGACGATAAGCTGCTCTTGCATATGCTACGATAACGCAAGATGTGAATTCCGGGTTAGAATCAAGCTTTAAACTGTATTCTATAACGTGGCTGTTTTCATTATTCCAGCCTGTCTTTCCTGTGCGGATAACGAAACCTCCGTGTGGAATTCCACTGTGGTTTTTCTTTAATTCTTCTTCACTGATAAAATGAACTGTTGTATCATAATCAGCAAAGTAATTAGGCATGTTCTTGATTGTTTTCTCAACCTTTGCAGCATCAGCACCTTCCTCTAATACTACAAAACATTCTCTTGTATGTTTCTGTCTTGTTGTAAGATCTGGATTCTCACCGTTTCTTACTGCCTCTAAAGCTGCCTCTACAGGAATCGTGTACTGCTTGCCATCCTTAACGCCTTCAACACGGCGAATAGCATCTGAATGTCCCTGACTTACACCCTTGCCCCAGAATGTATAATCCTTGCCATCTGGTAATATAGCATTGGCATACATACGGTTCAAAGAGAACATTCCTGGATCCCAGCCTACTGATATAATTCCGATATGTCCGCTCTTCTTAGCAGCGGCATCAACATTGTCAAAATGTTCTGGAATTCTTGCATGTGTATCAAAGCTGTCAACGACATTAAACATCTCTGCAAACCTTGGCGTCTGAACTGGTAAATCTGTTGCACTTCCACCGCAAAGAATCATTACATCAATCTTATCCTTCCACTGCTCTATATCTTCTACTGAGCAAACTACAGCTTCCTTAGTTAATATAGAAACACTTTCTGGTGAACGTCTCGTAAATACTGCTGCTAACTCCATATCCGGATTCTGCTTAATAGCGCACTCCACACCTCTTCCTAAGTTACCATATCCAATAATACCTATTCTCATATCATTCCTCCATTTTATATATTCTAACTATGCATTTTATCTAATTAGTGCACGCAAACACTTATCTAATATTACTTTTTGATAGCCCATATGTCAACTGTCATTTTAATGTAAACTTCATATCAGATGTGTTCTCCTATTCTTCTTTACTACATCAAAAATGAGATGATTACTATTATATTATACAATACATAATAATCATCTCATAATTATTTATCAATATTAAAACCAGTTATGCTATTAAACTGGATATGCCTTATTAGCTGTATCAGCCTTAGCTGGGTCAACCTTCTTCTGCTGTGCTTCTCTATACTTGAAGAACTCTGTAGCAACTGCTGGGAATAATGCGTATGAAAGCACATCCTCATCCTGCTGCTTGTACTGCTGTACAACTGGGTCATTCTTGAACTTCTCAAGCTGTGGCTCAATAAGGTCTGCTGGACGGCATGTGATAGGTGTAGCATCACCTATAGCCTTCTTCTGTACTTCTGGGTTAAATGGCTTGATTGTCTGTCCGAATTCACCCATAAGAACCTTCTTAGATTCCTTAGTAATCATCTTATAACGCTCGCCCTGTAATACATTAAGAACAGCCTGTGTACCAACAATCTGTGATGATGGTGTAACAAGAGGTGGTTCACCAAAGTCCTTACGAACCTTAGGAATTTCCTCAAGGACTGCCTGATACTTATCTTCTGCACCAGCTTCCTTAAGCTGAGATACAAGGTTAGAAAGCATACCACCAGGTACCTGATATAATAATGTCTTGATATTAACGCCAAGAACCTTAGTATTCATAAGACCTGACTTTAACGCTTCTTCTCTCATTGGCTGGAAGTAAGCAGCTATCTCTGCAAGAAGGTTCTGGTCAAGACCTGTATCGTACTCTGTACCCTTAAATGCCTCTACCATAACTTCTGTAGCTGGCTGTGATGTTCCCATTGAAAATGGTGACATAGCTGTATCTATGATATCTGCACCAGCTTCAACTGCCTTCATATATGTCATTGAAGCAACACCTGATGTATAATGTGTATGCATCTGGATAGGAAGTGAAGAACCATCCTTTAATGCCTGTACAAGCTCTGTAGCCTTAGCAGGAACAAGTAAACCTGCCATATCCTTGATACAGATAGAATCTGCACCCATATCCTCAATTCTCTTAGCTGTTTCTTTCCAGTAGTCAAGAGTATATGCATCACCAAGTGTATAGCAAAGTGCTATCTGTGCGTGAGCATTAGGATTTTCCTTCTTAACAAGCTTAACTGCCTCAACTGATGACTTAAGATTTCTTAAATCATTGAAACAGTCAAATATTCTGATTATATCAATACCATTAGCAATAGACTTCTGCACGAAATATTCTACAACGTCATCTGCATAATGATTGTATCCGAGGATATTCTGTCCTCTGAATAACATCTGTAACTTTGTATTCTTAAAACCATCTCTTAACTTACGAAGTCTTTCCCAAGGATCTTCCTTAAGGAAACGAAGTGATGCATCAAATGTAGCACCGCCCCAGCACTCAACTGAATGATAACCAACCTTATCCATCTTGTCTATGATTGGAAGCATCTGCTCAGTTGTCATTCTAGTAGCAATAAGTGACTGATGAGCATCTCTTAATACAGTTTCAGTTATCTTTAATGGTTTCTTAACCTGATCTGCCATCTTAAACTCCTCCTATATATTTCTATATATAAAGTAATAAATTGATTATGAGAGGGTCTTAGTCTGCGTATTATATACTCTAATACCTCCCTATTTCAGTGAAATTGCCATTGGCAATTTCCTTACGGACTTAGAGGGTCTTAACCCGCAAAGTCTGTAACATTATAGAAGTTGCAATTGCAACTTCTAATGAATTTAGAAGGTCTTAGTCTGCGTATTATATACTCTAACACCTCCTGGCTTCAGCGAAATTGCCTATGGCAATTTCCTTACGGACTTAGAGGGTCTTAGCCCGCGTATTATGCGAGCTTAGAGCCTCTTAGTCCGTTTTTACATGACACCAAACATCGCCATAAATGTACCTGCTGCAACCGCTGTACCAATAACTCCGGCAACATTAGGTCCCATAGCATGCATCAGAAGGAAGTTAGAAGGATCTGCCTCAGAACCAACCTTCTGTGAAACTCTGGCTGCCATAGGAACCGCAGATACACCTGCTGAACCGATTAATGGATTAACCTTGCCATGTGTAACCTTACACATAATCTTACCAAATACAACACCTGCTGCTGTACCAAAGCAGAAAGCTATAAGTCCAAGTGCAACAATCTTTAATGTATCAAAATTAAGGAATGCTTCTGCACTTGTTGTAGCACCTACTGATGTACCAAGTATAATAACTACGATATACATAAGTGCATTAGAGGCTGTTTCTGTAAGCTGCTTAACAACACCTGATTCTCTGAATAAGTTACCAAGCATAAGCATACCTACAAGTGGTGCTGTTGTTGGAAGAATAAGTACAACAACTATTGTAACTACAATAGGGAAAAGAATCTTTTCAAGCTTAGATACAGGTCTTAACTGTTCCATCTTGACTTCTCTTTCTTTCTTAGTAGTTAATAACTTCATAATAGGTGGCTGTATAATAGGTACTAAAGACATATATGAATATGCTGCAACTGCAATAGGTCCCATATACTTAGTCTGACCAAGCTTACCTGCAAGGAAGATTGATGTAGGACCATCAGCTCCACCGATAATAGATATAGCTGCGGCTGCCTTATCTGGGAATCCCATAAATATAGCCATTATATATGCTGCGAATATACCGAACTGTGCAGCAGCTCCTAAAAGGAAGCTCTTAGGGTTGGCAATAAGAGGACCGAAGTCTGTCATTGCACCAACTCCAAGGAAAATAAGTGATGGAAGAATACTCCATTCATCTAATAAATAAAAGTAATGTAATAAACCACCTACTCCGTTACTTGAATCTTCAATAGATAACATTATATCAGGGAAAAGATTAACAAGTAACATACCAAAAGAAATAGGTACTAAAAGCAGAGGTTCATATTCTTTTTTAATCGCTAAATACATGAAAAACAGTGCAACCAGAACCATCAGATAGTTACCCCATGTGAGGTTAAAGAATGCTGTCTGGTGTACGAGGTTTCCCAATGTTGATAAAATATATTCCATTTTTTACCTCCGTATATTATTTCTACACTTCTAGATTGATATATATATCAATTAGTTCATAGAAACTAATACTTTACCTGACTCTACAGAATCACCAGCTGCACATTCAACTGTTGCAACTGTACCATCCTGTGGTGCACAAATTTCATTTTCCATCTTCATAGCTTCAAGGACAACTAATACGTCACCCTTCTTTACAGCTGCGCCTGCTGCTGCGTTAACCTTAAGAATCTTGCCTGGCATAGGTGCATTAACCTTAACTGCACCCTGTGCGCCTGCTGGTGCTGCTGCCTTTGGTGCAGCCTTTGGAGCTGCTTTAGGTGCTGCTGCCTTTGCTGCTGGTGCACCATTTCCTGTTCCTTCTTCTACAGTAACATCATATACATTACCATTAACTGTTATTGTATAATTCTTCATAATTATTTCCTCCTGCTATTAACCTTTCTGATTGAACGAACAACAAGTCCGTCTGTAGATGTATTCTCTGATGCTGCAATAGCTGCTGTTATAACTGCAACAAGTTCAAGATCATCAACATCTTCATCCTGTTCTTCATTAGAAACAATCTGTGCTATTGCATTATTAACACCCTGGGCATCTGCTGATGCATCATTCTTAGCTTTTTTCTTATTTTCAAAAACACTTATATACTTGAATAAGCCGATTATGAATGAAATAAATATAAGCACGATAAATACTGTACCCATACCTATAATTGTGTTCATAACTGCCTTATACATTTTCTGTCCTGTTGTATATGATGGATTGATAGCACCATTTTCAAGTGAGAAATCATCATTTATAACAAATTCAAAAGATACTTTATCATTCTTCTCATAAGCTGTATCAACTGTTATAGTACATAACTTACCAGTATCCTTGTTAAGTGCTATATTGATAGTTCCAATACTCTTAAGTGCACCAAGTTCTCCTCTTGTACTATTCCAGCTGTTATAAAAGCCAATAGTCTTTGCTGTAAGACCTTCCTGATCCACAATATACTGCTTGCCATTAACCAATGCAAGTGGTAATGCTGACTCTGCATCAGATGTTATCTTAGCTGAATCATTCTGGTCAAGATATGTAATCATATCAGTTGTCCAGTCTTCCAAATATGACTGATACACCTGGATAATCATATTCTTACGTTCTAACTTTGCACTTGTTGTTGATATAGTACCATTAGATGAATCGCAGGCTGTCATGCAGAATACACATACAAGCAGTGAAAATAACACTAAGAACTTTTTGATATTAACTTTCTTCATATTATCACCTCTTTATTATACTGTACCATGCTTCTTATCTGCACGAACCTCTCTTTTATCAAACAACATTTCAAATGCTGCTGCAACATACTTTCTTGTATCTTCTGGATTAATAATAGTATCAACATAGCCTCTTGCTGCTGCCTGGTCAACACTTGACTGTAAAGCTGCATATTCTGCTGCCTTTTCGTTAATAGTTGATGTAACATCCTTAGAAGCTGCGATATCATCAGCGTACATAATCTTAGCTGCCAATGAAGCATCCATCATGCCAATGCTAGCCTGTGGCCATGCATATACCATATCTGCACCTATTGACTTTGAATTCATAGCTACATAAGCACTACCATAAGCTTCACCTGTAATAATATTAACCTTAGGTACATCTGCATTAGAAAATGCATATACAAGCTTAGCGGCTGCCTTAGCTATTGTTCTTTCTGACTTAACTGTAGCTTCAAAGCCCTTAACATTAGTAAGTGTAAGAACTGGTATTTCAAATGCATTACAGAATGTAACAAACTCAGCTGCCTTATAAGCACCTGCTGTTGTAAGTACTGGTGCAAATTCTTCTGCCTTTTCACCATTTTCATCATAAAGAGCTGTTCTGTTAGCTACTGCACCAACTGTAACGCCATCAACAAGAATGAATCCTGTAACCATCTCTTTAGCATATTCTGCCTTAGCTTCAACAAATACACCATCATCTGAAATATCTGTAAGTGCAAGTGCAGGATCAGCTATTTCTGCTTCCATATCCTGGCATACTCTGTTAAGATCATCCTGATTATCAGTACATACTGTACCCTCAGCATTATTAGATGGAAGCATAGATACAAGTTGTCTTACTCCGTTAGCGATAGTTTCTTCATCTCCAACAAAATCAACAACACCTGCTTCTGCCATAAACTTAGCACTTGATGTATCAAGCTTTGACTCATAATTGCCATCTAATGCATTAGGACTGTTAACGAATAACTTAGCCTTTTTTTCTTCAACAAATACGAAATCTGAAAGTTCTGCAAGAACGGCAAGACCTCCACCACATTCGCCATAAACAGCTGTAATCTGTGGAATAATTCCTGAAGCAAGTGACATATTCTTATAGATTTCACCAAAACCATTAAGTGCATCTGTTGCTTCCTGAAGTCTTAAACCTGCGCAGTCAATCAGACCTACCACAGGAGCTCCCATTTTCATTGCCTTCTCATAAAGGCTGGCAATCTTCTTAGCATGCATTTCACCGATAGTTCCGCCTAAAACAGAAGCATCCTGGCTATATACATACACAAGATTTCCATTAACCACTCCATAACCTGTTATTACACCATCAGATGGAGCTTTCTTTTCCTGCATGTTAAAATCTGTAGCTCTGGCTGTAACTCTGGCTCCGATTTCAACAAAACTGCTGTCATCAAGAATAGCTTCGATTCTTGATAAAGCCTGTGTAGTATTACTCATTATCGAGACCTCCTCTTTAATATATATTGCTTAGTGCAAACAACCATTGTTTATTTTATAACAATCAACCATTTATTTCAAGTAAATATTTGTATCATTCCTAGTGATTTTTAATGTTTTTTTTAGATTTTTCATTGATTTTGCACAGTTTTAATCTGTCGTTTCAAATATAGCAGCCAACCCCTTATGGATTATTATAGAAGCCTCATCATTTTCAATCTCATTGCTCTGACATATACTAAGTCCCTGCTTTAAAATGTATTTGTTAAGGCAATATTTAAAACCTTCAAGTGTTATAACAACCTCTTCACTCATCGGAACAATAGAAACATATTTTCCATACTGTTCCTTTTTCTTTATTAAGTGCATGCCAGTGTCATTATTTACAAGATATATACAATTATATTTATCAACTATGTGGCAGTTCACTCCTGAGTCCAGTGCAGCTTTCATATTTCCGATATTAGTCATTGTATGATCCATCCTTGTTCCTACCGCACCAAGTATATATATATCAGAAGCCCCCTTTTGTACAGCCGTCATTATTGCAAGATGAGTATCAGTATAATCCTTTTCACATGGATATACTTCAAAATCAACCTTTTTTTTATATCTTTCAAGCACACGTTCATCGACCGAATCATAATCACCTAGTAAAAAGTCAATATCCAGTCCCAGTCTGTCAGCATACATAAGGCCTCTGTCTGCCGCTATACAATAGTCGAATTTTTTATCTTCAAGCCATTCTTTTGCCCATTGAATATCTACATAACCACCTGTTAATATCAAAACCTTATTCATATCCGTCATCTTAAGCCTTCCTTATTCTTTGTTTTCTCTTTATTATTTTGCTTTGAAATATTTTTCATATTTCATTTATGTTCTTTAATTTTTCACATTTATATTCTATAATAAATCAAACATGTAGTAAAACATTTTATACTTTACTAAACAACTAAACAAGGAGGACATTATGAGTGAACATAATATTCATTCTGATGATGAGATTGAATTAAAAAAAGAGACTGCGGGTATTGATGACAGTGTAACAGGCATTAACGAACTTGGAAGCAACGAAGCAGAAGGAAATGAACTTCTTATGCACTCTGCCAATCTTTACGAAAGCACTGAGGACAAATACAAAGACAACTTATCATCAGCCATTACATTTTTCGTATGTGGTGCAGCCGGTATAATAATACTTATACTTAACGATATTGGTATTCTTAAACTCGTTGTAAAGGGAAGCTCCAACTTCATACTTATCAATATTGTTCTGGGATTACTTTTTATTGGCTTTATAGCTATTGGCTTCTGGTCTTTAAAGTATTCTAAAAACATCAAGAGCAAGGCTGCTATCGAAAGCAGGGATACTGATACTATCTTAGCATGGCTTAAAGATAACGTAAGCAAGGATGATATAGAGGCTTCTTATCTTGACGACATTCCTGAGGAAATGAAATATTTCAACAGAAGCGACTATATCAAAAAGGCTATCAGTAAAAACTTTCCTGATACAAGCGATGCTCTCTTAGATACAATTGCAGACAAATATATTGACAACTTATTTAACGAGTAAATAATAAGCGGGAACACATATCTTATACATGTGTTCCCGCTTAACTTTATTTACAATCAGTTTAAAGTTTTAATATATTATTACTTATTAGAAAGATATTCATCAATACCCTTTGCAGCTGCTTTACCAGCACCCATAGCAAGAATAACTGTCGCTGCACCTGTAACAGCATCTCCACCAGCATATACTGCTTCCTTTGATGTCTGTCCATTATCTTCTTCTGCAACAATACACTTTCTCTTATTAATATCAAGTCCCTTAGTTGTTGATGAAATAAGTGGGTTAGGTGATGTACCAAGTGACATGATAACTGCATCAAGCTCCATAACGAACTCAGAACCTGGTATCTCAACAGGCTTTCTTCTGCCTGAGGCATCTGGTTCACCAAGTTCCATCTTTACGCACTTAATTCCTGTAACATTGCCCTTCTCATCTGTGAGAACTTCTGTTGGGTTAGTAAGAAGGTCAAATATAATACCTTCTTCTTTAGCATGATGTACTTCCTCAGCTCTTGCTGGAAGTTCTTCCTCACTTCTTCTGTATACAATATGTACCTCTGCTCCAAGTCTTAAAGCTGTTCTTGCAGCATCCATAGCAACATTACCACCACCAACAACTGCAACTTTCTTAAACTTCGCAATAGGTGTATCATAATCATCCCTGAATGCCTTCATAAGATTGCTTCTTGTAAGATACTCATTAGCTGAGAATACTTCGTTTGCATTTTCACCTGGAATACCCATAAATCTAGGAAGACCTGCTCCTGAACCAATAAATACAGCATCGAAGCCTTCTTCATTAAGAAGCTGGTCTATAGTCATTGATTTACCTATAACTACGTTAGTTTCTATCTTAACACCAAGCTTTTTAACATTTTCAACTTCTGATGCAACTACTGTCTTCTTTGGAAGACGGAACTCAGGAATACCATATACTAATACTCCGCCAGGTTCATGAAGTGCTTCAAATATAGTTACTTCATATCCCATCTTTGCAAGATCTCCTGCGCATGTAAGTCCTGAAGGACCAGAACCTATTACAGCTACCTTCTTGCCTTTCTTTTCTGTTGGCATCTCAGGTGCAACATTGTTTTCTCTAGCCCAGTCAGCTACAAATCTTTCAAGCTTTCCAATAGATACAGCCTCACCCTTAATACCTCTTACACACTGTCCTTCACACTGTGTTTCCTGTGGACATACACGGCCACATACAGCTGGAAGTGCTGAAGACTTTCCAATAACCTTATATGCTTCTGCAAAATTACCTTCTTTTACATTATGAATGAACTCAGGTATGTTTATTGATACAGGACATCCCTGAACACATCTTGCATTCTTACAATTAAGGCAACGAGTTGCCTCTTCCTGTGCCTCTTCTGCATTATATCCGAGGCAAACCTCATCAAAATTCTTATTTCTTACATCTGGAGCCTGTTCCCTTACAGGAACCTTTTTCATAACATCCATTATTATACCTCTTTTCCATCGATTAATCGTCACTGTTCACAAGTATATAAGCAAACAGTAACCATGCTTCTTAATGAATACCAACAATTAATTACAGTTTCCACATCCACCATGATGAGTTTCACCCTCAAGAGCAGCAAGCATAGCTCTGCCCTCTTCTGTTTTATATGTCTGCTGACGTTTCATAGCCTGATCAAAATCTACAAGATGTCCATCAAACTCTGGTCCATCAACACAAGCGAACTTAATCTCATCACCAACCTGAAGTCTGCATGCTCCACACATTCCAGTTCCATCAACCATAATAGGATTCATACTTACAACTGTAGGAATACCAAGCTCCTTAGTTAACAGACAGACAAACTTCATCATAATCAATGGTCCGATAGCTATACACTTATCATACTTCTTACCCTGTGCATAAAGGTCTTTAAGTACATCTGTACCCATACCTTTTCTTACATAGCTTCCATCATCTGTTGTTATATATAGATTTCCGGCAACAGCCTTCATCTCTTCTTCAAGCAGAATAAGTTCTTTATTCTTAGCACCAACAATAACATCTGCATCGACTCCATGCTCATGAAGCCACTTAACCTGTGGATAAACTGGAGCTGTTCCAACACCACCTGCTATGAATACTATCTTCTGCTTCTTTAATTCTTCAATATCCTCATGGATTAATTCTGAAGGGCATCCTAAAGGTCCTACAAAATCACTAAATGCATCTCCTGCCTTAAGATGTGACATCTTTTCTGTTGATGCTCCGACTATCTGGAATACAATAGTAATTGTTCCAGCCTCTCTGTCATAATCACAGATTGTAAGAGGAATTCTTTCCCCTTTTTCATCCATTTTAACAATAATGAACTGGCCAGGTTCACAGTGTTTAGCAACTCTTGGTGCTTCAACATCCATAAGAAAAATCTTTTCTGCTAATTTTTCAGCCTTAAGAATCTTGTACATTATAATACCCCTTTCAGTGTTATATTATATCTGAAGTGCTGATCACACATCAAAACATATTTATAGTTATTAGTCCTCTTACGTTTTACATTATTTAAATGTTAATATTCAGAAGAACTGTAAGAGCCGTTTGAATTAGTTACTTTGTAACATGTTCCATTCTTGATTCCTATTCCATAATACCCTTCAGTAGATGTCTTTGATTTATCTTTAACATCAAACCTTACGATATACATCTCAACCGAATTAACTGTTGCTTTTGGCTGATATACAAAAGTTACCTTTCTGCCATCACTGGTCGTATTACCATCTGACTTAAGTACACCATCCGCAATAAGTCTGTTTTTTAATATTTCAAGGCATTCATTATAAGAAAATGTTTTTGCCTTATTTATCACATAATTTTTTTTGACTACTGAACTTGCCTGATTATGTGAATCTATTATTACAACTGATATTACATTGTTGCCTTCAGGAATATCAAAGGGTTCTGTATACTCTTCCGAACCCGCTGTTGGTGTCGAGCCATCCAGTGTGTAATATGCTTTACTTCCAACTGGGATATTGCTTATAGTCACCTGCTGTCCCTCTGCATATGTTCCAGATTCCGGACTAACCGTTGGTGTTGATGGCTTCTTGTAGTCAACAACATACTGAAGCTCAACAACATCACTATATACTCCTATTGAATTAACAGCTACTGCTTTGATAGTGGTTGTTCCATTCTTAATCTCAATGGTATCACCATTATATTTTGTACTTTTTTCAGTTGGCTCAGATTTATCCTGCGTATAATATATTGTTGAAGAAGAGCTTTCTGTAAATTGCAGCTTAACCTCATCATCATAAGTTCCTGCTTCAACCGATGGTTTAGGATTCTCAACAACATAATCCGAAAGATACTTATAACCATCTTTGTTTTTATACGACTTTATCAGTGTATTAAGTGCATTGCCATCCTTTTTTTGTTCATATATAGATGCAAGCTCCTGTATTGACTTCTGATTATTCTCATCATAAGACAGAATATCTTTAAGTGTTTCTATCTGCTTATCTGTATTATTCTCTTTTTTATAGCACTCATATAATGTATACTTAAGATCTGTGTTTTTCTTACCTTCATTAAGCTTAGCTGCCTTTGAAAGATACTTCACAGCCGAATCATAATCATTATTCTTATAGCTTTCCATACCTTTTTCATAATTATATTTATATGATTCTTTACTTCTGTTATGAATAACTACACCGGTAATAATACCTATAAGTACCAGAAGTGCCGCTATACCGCATGAAACTCCTATTATGATTTTCTTCTTTTTATCATCACTGGCAGTTCCACCAGCCACAAGTTTATCTGAATCAGCATGCTTATCTGAATCAACATCTGAATCTGAATCAATATCAGAACTAACATCTGAATTAACATCCAAATTAACACCAGAATCTGAATTCTTAACCGGGATATTTCTAATATTATCTCTCACTTCATCAACGTTATATACACCTGTTTTCTGAAGATCATCATCAGATTTCGTGAGCATATCTGTTGTAACTTTAGGTATAACCTTAGTCTTACCCATCTCAATGTCTGTATCTTGTGAATCTTTTGCAGCTGTGTTTTCTGCAGATGACTCTTTCTGATTATCAACAAATGCTTTAGCGACACTGGTTTCTTCTTCTACAAGTCTTTCCAATGATTTCACTAACTCATCATCCAATTCATCTTTATTATCAATTCCCATATAGACATTCCCATCCTTTATATTTTAACGTATAAATTCTAACATATTGATATTCAATAATCAATAAATTAAAAAACTAAACTTGCAAAGTTTTGCAGCCTTTATTTTCTTTATTTTTATTATTTTTATTATTCTTTCATAAATTGTACATACTTTGCACACAAATATTGAATATACTAATAATCAGATAGTAAGTTAATTCTTTCTATCTCCCCCTCATATTAAAATAAAGAACAGCTGTCAGCTTATTGGTTGGCAGCTGTTTCTTTATCTTTATGTATAAATATTTATACAATCTAATGACTGCTTAGTAATAAAGCTATCCAGACACATCAGTTATATCAGTTATATATAACAGCTGTCTATACAAAAAAAGCAACAGCCATATTTATCATAGCTGCTGCTTTTTGTTTATTTATTATCTTATATTAGTAACTGTAACCACACATCTTAAAGTCTTATTATTAACTGTAGCTGTAACAGTTGCTGTACCAGCTCTTCTACCTATAACTTCTCCAGAAGAAGATACTGTACACACTCTTGGATTACTGCTTCTCCATGTGATTTTATCTTCTGTACCTATAACATCAAGATTATATCTGTCATACTGTTCAATTCTTATATTAGATGTACTCATTGCAAGTGAATGGACTGTACAAGAAGCCTCAACACCGCTGTTATTACTTATTACAAACACGTCTGCTGTACCAGGTCCAACTGTAGTTATGACTCCATCCTGATCAACCTGGACAATTCCTGTATCTGTCGAATACCACTCATATGAATCATTATTAACAACTGGTCTGACTATAACTGATAGCTGTCTTGCTCTTCCTGTTAACATGTATATTTCCTTAGAGTTGATCCTGAGTGATGATATATTAACAACTGGTGTTACATATACCCAGCATGTTCCTGTAATATTGTTACCATCCTGTGATGTAGCTGTTACCTTACACTTACCAGTGCCAACTGCAAATATCTCTCCTGATTCATCTACCACTGCTACAGATTCATTAGATGATTTCCATGTTACATCTTTAATCGTAGCTTCATCAGGTGTAATCACCGCTGTCGCCCTTACTGAATCACCAATAAGAAGTCTTACTGTATCTGGTTCAACATATAAACCTGTTACAGGATTAATAACCCTTACTATGCAGGAAGCACTTACTCCACTTCCATCAACCGCTGTAGCTGTGATAACTGCACTTCCAACGCCATTGGCACTTATATTGCCTTCCTGGTCAACATAACATACATCATTATTTGATGATGACCATGTTAAATTTTTGTTTGTTGCTGTATCTGAACCAACTTTAGCTATAAGCGTTCCTGTTGCACCAATGTTCATCAGCTTATCAGTTTCACTAAGTTCAATAGTTGAAACATATTCTTTAACATCTATAGTACATGCCGCTGTAAGCTTATTGACCTCTGTAGTGACCTCTATAACACATGAACCACCCTTAAGAGCTGTAACAACACCGTTCTCGTCTACCGATGCAACCTCAGGGTCACTTGACATATAAGTTACGTTCTTATTCTCAGCATCATATGGTTCAACGGTAGGAATAATTGCATATTTAGCTCCAACCCACAGCTGCTGATAATCAGAATTAAGCTTAATACCTGTTACAGGCTGTGTTACTGTAACAACACAGAATGCTGTAAGTCCAGTATCTACATTAGTTGCGATAATAGATGTTGTACCTGCTCCTACTGCAGTAACCTTACCATCACTTTCAACCTTACATACCTTCTCATCACGGCTTTCCCATGTAACTATCTTGTTATCTGCATTCTCAGGAAGACAAGTTGCATTCAGCCAGAATACCTGTCCCTGTCTTACTGTTATATCTGTTGTATTAAGAACCACCTGAGTTACAGGCTGTTTAACATATATGTTACACATCGCTGTAAAGTTACCATCAAGTGATTTACAAAGAATAGTACAGCTTCCTGTTCCAACTGCCTCAACAAGACCATTAGAGTCAACTATACATACATTCGTATTGGAAGATTCCCATAAAACTGTTCTATCTGATGCTGTTACTGGTAACACCTCAGCAGTTATTCTTAATCTTCCACCTATACTCATTATTTCATCAGTATAATCAAGTTTTATAGTTTCTACTGGTATATTAATAATAAAATTACAGGTTGCTATAAATGCACCATCAGTTGTCTTACATACAATAGTACAATATCCTGGCTTTACAAACTTAACAAGACCATTATCATCTACTGTTGCAACAGATGTATCAGAAGATGTCCATGTGACATTTCTGTTAACACCTTCACCTGATGGCAATATAGTTGCTACAAGCTGATACTGACCGAGTGCCATGGATGCCCTGACTGTTGTTTCATTAAGCTGGATTCCAGTAACCGGTTCTCTTACATATACTTCACAGGTTGCTACTTTAAGCCCATCTTCTGAAATAACTGTGATAGTTGTAGAGCCACCCGATATACCATTTATGGTAGCTGTATAGCTATCACCTTCAACAGTTGCTATATCTGGATTAGATGAAGACCATAATACCTTGTTGTTAGTTGGTCCTGCCGGATTAAATATAACCTGTACAGTTTCAGATGAACCTCTGTCTATCTGTACACTTGATGGGTTAATACTAATCTCTCCAACAGGTGTTGTTATATATACAACACAAGTAGCCTTCTTTATAACACCATTAATATTCTGCGAAACTGTAACATGTGCAATACCTGGTGCCACACCCTTTATATCAAATGACTTACCATCATCAGACTGTTTAACTTCAATAAGTGTATCTGTAGGAACTACCCCGGCAGCATCTGGTTGGTTAGTAACAGTATATGTAATATCTTTTTTATCTGGTGAATTAGTAACAAGTGCTTCAAGAGTCTTCGTTTCTCCTATGTTAACACTCATTGATGTAAGACTTATTCCAAAACCATCTATAACTGTAATATCATATGTGATCTGGTTTTTCTGCTTATATACAGTAGATAACTCATCTTCTACTCTTTGTGCAATTATAGTTGCATGTCCTGCACCTGTAGCAGTAACAAGTCCTGTTGTCTGATCTACCTGTACAACACTGTTATCTGTTGTTGACCATGTTATTTCAGTTGGATTAGCTGTTGTTTTTAACTGAATTGTATCACCAACATTCATGTTGCTCACATCTTTACCAAGCTTTTTAAATGGAACGATAACATTAACCTCATCATGGTTAGCCCATGTCATGTTTCCGTTCATATCAAGTGCACCTACACCTGCGTAAGCCTTTGCAACACCTGCATATATTCCTTTAACGCTGCCATCTTTTTTATATGTCATTATATCTGTATTATCCGAAATATATGTAACACCAGAAGTAGCTGGATATTTTACATTTGATGGTATCTGCTCATCTGTAAACTCTTCAAAATCCTTAGTTGATAAGACAAAATACTTTGTGCCATCTGCAAGCTTCTGCACTGAATTGCCCTGTTCGTTTGCTTTGCCTTCTGTATATTCAACCTTTGAAACAATAGAATATTTTGCTGTAAGCTGCGAAATACCATCTCCATCTGCTGTTCTTACAGTAAGATTAGTTTTTCCGCCTCCGACAATCTTAAGTGTTACCTTTGATGCATCAGATGAAACCTTTTCAACAATGCCATCCTTTAACAGATTGCCTGTCTTATCATTATCTGTTTCAACAAAAAGCTTATTAGTTTCACATGTGTTAGACGAAATCTCTATAATATCGCCCACATGATATTCATTCTTCTGCTCATCTGTAAGCTCTACTCCGTTACGTGTTGCTTTAAATTTAACACTCAATGGTACTATCACATCAACCGAATCACTTCCAAGAGCTTGCTGATATGTAATGCTTCCATCAGGACCATATATCTTCGTATAATATGTTGCAGTCAATGTTGCCTTACCTGCTTTATAAGCACGGATAAGTGGTGATTTAACACCATCAGCTGTATCTGCTGGTTTAACTCCTGCACTGTCACTTACTATAAACTTGACTACATTGGAATCTGATACAGTCCATTTAAGATTTCTCTCTGTAGGCTTATAGTTATCAGGCGAATCCTGTACAACTATGTTGTTTTCATCTCTTCCTGTCATATCTGCTACAACATCATTGCTATCCTCTCCTGGATTGAGAATGGTCTTATAGCTTTTTACTGTAACCGTTACGCTCGAATCAGCATTTGCAAATACCATATATCCGCTGAATGCCCCTAAAACTACAAGTACTGATAACAATATCTTCCACTGTACCCTAAGCCTTCTAAATTTTTTAATACCACTCATATGTATGCCTCATTTCATTAATATATAATATATCATAATTATTTACACATTATAGTTTTATTTAATTCTACATTATTTTCCAAAAATTATCAACAAGTATATCGTCATATTCCAACAAAATTTCAGCAGATTTTCTTTATTTTTATATATTTTTTCAATATAATGATATAAGTGCCAAAAATATAAAAAGACTTTTTCTGCCTTCAGAAAAAGACGTTTTTACTTGAGACACGCTAAACACCGAATAAAAAGGAGTATTAATATGATCTCTGTAAGTATGTGTATGATTGTTAAAAACGAACAGTCTATATTAAAAAGATGTCTTGACTCATATTCCGGTATTTATGATGAGCTGATTATTGTAGATACCGGCTCAACGGACAACACTAAAGAAATCGCAGCACAATACACTGATAAGGTATATGACTTTGCATGGTGTGATGATTTTGCTGCAGCAAGAAATTTTGCTTTTTCAAAAGCCAGCTGCGACTATATATTAAGCGTTGATGCAGATGAAGAGCTAGATTTTCATAATAACACTGCCCTACGCAGCCTCAAAGAAGCTATTCTGCCTGAAATTGACATTGTACAGATGTACTACGTTAACGAATCGGATTTCAATTCTGTATACAATGTCCACAAAGAATTGCGTCCAAAGCTTTTCAGACGAATACGGACATTCAACTGGATTTCGCCTATACATGAAACCATTCGTGTAAACCCTGTAATATACGACAGCGATATTGAAATCATGCACAAACCAACGAGCGATCACAGCAAAAGGGATTTTTCCATATATTTTAAGGCACTGGACAAAGGTATTGTTTTAGAAGATTACGTTGTCACAATGCTTTGCAAGGAACTTTTTATATCAGGAGAAGCTTCTGATTTCATATCATTTAAAAATGCTTTTGAAAATATATTTCCTTATGAAAACAGAAGTGAAAACACTTTGGAGGATATTAATTGTATACTTGCACGCATATACAATATCACAGGTGAACAGGATAAATTCTTCAAAATCGCCTTGAAGTCTGTGGCAGATAATCCTTCATCTGAAATGTGCTACACGCTCGGTCTTTATTATTTTGCCCACAAGGATTACAACGAGGCTGCCATATGGCTTTATAATGCTGCATTTGAAACAAAAAGTATTCTTGATATATCAAGCAGTGGAAAAAAGCCTCTTTATCTTCTTAGCGAATGTTATAAGCTGCTTTCAGAACAATGTGAAGATGATTATGAAAAAATCCAATACGTAGAAATGTCAAATGATTATAAATCTCAGGCAGATAGCTGGTGTATGCCTGAATTATAATCTTTATTGTTCTTTATTGTATTTTATTCTACAGAATATTGCATTTTTCCTTAAAACTTTGACTAAACTTATGGATTAAATCTTATTTATATGCTAAAATACATAAGTAATAAAATATTTTGGAGGTATCTAAAAAAATGAAATTAAATTTAAGACCAGCTGAAGAGTGTACATTTGACGCTGTATCATTAGGTGAAGTTATGCTTCGTCTTGATCCAGGTGAAGGAAGAATCCGTACAGCAAGAAGCTTTAGAGCATGGGAAGGTGGCGGAGAATATAACGTTATCCGTGGTCTTCACAAGTGTTTCGGTATGAGAACTGCTGTTATTACAGCTTTCGCTGATAACGAAGTAGGTCTTCTTATGAAGGATTTCATCGAACAGGGTGGCGTTGATACATCACTTATCTGCTGGAAGAAGACAGATGGTATCGGACGTCTTTGCAGAAATGGTCTCAACTTCACAGAAAGAGGTTTTGGTATCCGTGGTGCCAAGGGTTGCTCTGATAGAGCTAACACAGCTATTTCACAGGCTACTCCAGAAGATTTCGATTTTGATTACATCTTCAAGAACAAGAGCGATGGTGGTTTAGGTGTTCGTTGGTTACATACAGGCGGTATCTATGCTGCTCTTTCTGAACAGGCTTGTGAAACTGTTATCGCAGCTTGTAAGGCAGCTAAGAAGTATGGTACAATCGTATCTTACGATCTTAACTACAGACCATCTATGTGGGAAGCTATCGGCGGTTTAGCTAAGGCTCAGGAAGTTAACAAGGAAGTTGCTAAGTATGTTGACGTTATGATTGGTAACGAAGAAGACTTCACAGCTTGCCTCGGTTTCGAAATCGAAGGTAACGATGAGAACCTTAAGACTCTTAACCTTGATGGTTACAAGAAGATGATCAACGAAGCTGCTGCTACATACCCTAACTTCAAGGCTGTTGCTACAACTCTTCGTCAGGTTAAGACAGCTACAGTTAACGATTGGTCAGCAATCTGCTGGGCTGATGGTGAAATCTACAAGGCTGCTCAGTATGATGGTCTTGAGATCATGGATAGAGTTGGTGGCGGAGATTCATTCGCTTCAGGTCTTGTATATGGTCTTATGACATTCGAGGATGCTGAAAAGGCTGTTAACTATGGTGCTGCTCATGGTGCATTAGCTATGACAACTCCTGGTGATACAACTATGGCTTCTCTTAAGGAAGTTGAAGGTATCGTTGGCGGTGCTGGTGCCAGAGTTCAGAGATAATAATAATATTTATTAGTAACTCATTATTAACTATTATTGATTATCATTGATTTAATTCAGTATTTGGGTTCAACCAAATTAACAACAAAAAGAGTTGTCCGGTGGTTATCCGGGCAACTCTTATATTTTATTCAGCTGTTTTATTATCTGTTTTTTCACATACAAATTATGCTTCAACTTGCTTTATAGATTTACTTATAAGATATTGTAAACACTATTGTATCAGAATATAAACCTGCATATGCATTATCCCACTCAGACTTGTTAATAGATACTGTCAATGGCGTGCTGTTACCACTTGCAAGATAACCTGCTGATGTGAATTCACTGTCACCATTCATAAGCTTATATGAAATAGTTTTAGATGTATCCTTGCTGTTCTTTAACTTTCCACTTGCATCCGCTGATACCCATATGCTCTTATCAGGTTCAAGCCTTGCATTGTCAAGTGTAACATTTCCTATGCTGCTTTCAGCTGTACCACTTGCTATTGTTGTACTTGCAGGTATGGTAACTGTATATGTCGGATCAATCGACACGTTTATTGTTGTCTGTCTTGTTTCCTGCGCACATACTGGAATAACACTTCCTATTATAAGCATGGCTCCGAGTGCAACTGCGCTAAATTTTCTCATAATATCCTCATTTCTGCACACTTTCCGTAAAAACCGGTTCACGTGTGCCATAATACCGGTTCAATATGCGAAAGCTGATATTTTTCACATATATTTTCTTTATATAAATTTCTTTATAAACTATAGTCCTGTGGTCTGTTAACAATTCTTTAAACCAATCACTTAATCGTGTTACTTAGCTACTATCGTTGTTTCTACATTCGCTCCATTCATGGCAGTTCCATCTGTAAGTGATGATGTGCTGATCTTTATTGTAGCTTTATACTCACCTGCTGATAAGCTACGATTGAGCTTTACGTTAGATATAGTTTTACCTGGTTCAACCATAGCTGACTTATATATCGATTCACCAGTATCACTTAACACTATCTCGAATGTGAAGTAGCATGGATTGCCTTCAGGATTCATAAGATTCATAGTTACATCTTCTTTTCCAGCTGCTATTGTTATTGATGGATATCCTGGAATCCTTATGCTCTGCTGGCTTCCTGTCGTATCCTTATCCGAATTACTATCGCCTGCATTTGCATCTAGTGAAGGTGTAAATGCATTATCATTATTGTTATTTTTATTATTTTTTCCAACTACCATGTATATAACAAGTCCTGCAACAACTGCACATAATGCTATAATCACCGCTATCATTATCTTATTTTTAGATATTTTCATTGAAATCCCTCCTTTTTAGCTGGCTGGTTCTGACATTATTTTAACTGCCGTAACATCAGAACCAGTCTGTATTCTTTTTATCAGGTATTACTTTACTCAAACTTAAAACTAGTATTTATATTATCAACATCATAATAACTAGGCTTAGAATTTATAGTCGAATGAGATGTATAATTTATACGTATTGCATTGATATCCTTAACATCATCCACTTCACACGAAACAGAAACATACTGATATTCCCCTGCATTCACTCTGACTTTTTGTCTTTCAGCAAAATACCATACAGAACTATTATTTTTCTTATAATAGATTTCTATGGATGCCACAGCTTTTGACCGTGCAGTAATTTTACAAAATATATTTATCGTCATCTTAGTACAATTTTCACTTAATTGCTCTGAATTCAAGTTATGCATATAGTATTGTCTTTTATTACCATCAGATGATATATAATCATCATCACGATTTCCACCTACATTATAATAAATTAACGCATTATTATAATTTGTAATACCACTAAGTTGATAAATATAATTACTATAAGTAACCGGTATCATCTTCGCATATAATTTAACAGTTCCTTCCTCTGCCAGGTTAGACACCTTTGCTCCTGGCTCATATACTACAAGGCCATTATCTTCAAGGCACCAGCCAAGGAATTTATAATTATAGCTTGTAACTGATGGTAATTCATATTCCTTATCATATGTGAATACCTGATCCTCAACAGAATCACCAGGCCAAGCACGGAATTTAACCGTATACTCATTAGCCGTCCATGTAGGATATAATGTTATTCTCTCACCATCTGCCTCTGCAAGACCACTTACAGCCGCGCCAGCATCATACTTCTTTTCGCCGCCTGCTTCCAGTGACCAGCCAGCAAATGTATAACCAGGTCTTTTGAATGTATTTTCTATAACCTTGCTGTCTGTATACTTAAGTGTAACCGGTTCCATAGAACCTGTTGTTCCATCACCATATGGAATAAACTGGACTGTGTAACTGTTTTCTTTCCAGTTGGCTGTGTATGTCCTGTCTCCAGTAGAACCTGTCGTTATAACTACCTCGTTACTTATACCATCTATTCCTGTACCACTCCATCCTGTAAATGCAAAGCCTTTACGTGTCGGAGCTTTTAATGTTATAACCTTGCTGTCTACCTCATAATTCTCTGGATTATCAGCCTCGCCGCCACCAAGATTATATGTGATGTTATATACATCCTTCTTCCACTGTGCTGTAAGTGTCATATTCTCTGCTGGCATACGCTCCGGAATATCCTTATCCCAGCCTATGAAGGTATACCCTTTCTTAACTGGAATCTCAGGGGCACTTACAACTGTGTCATATTCCTGTGTTATAGCTTCAACAGCACTTCCACCATCAGTCTTAAAGCTGATTGTAAACTGCAACGCTTTCCATTCTGCATTATACGTGATATCCTCATCCGGCATCACCTGTGCAAGCTCTTTATCCCAGCCTGCGAATGTATAGCCCTTTCTTACTGGCTGTCCAACTGATATCTTAGTGCCATATCTGTATTCATACACCATATCCTTATCGCCGTTATTAAGCTTAAGAGTAAGTTTATGTATATTTCTCTTATAGTAATACTTAATAACTGTCGAGCCATCCTTCTTTACCTGTACGGTAAGCTTATCAGGTGAACTAAAGCCTGTCATATTAAGAACTTCAGGTGTAACATAACTATCGGCATCTGCTGTATAAACCTTGCGTTCATATAAGTCGTAGCCACTTCCATCTGTTTTTTCTGTAAGATGTTCTACTGTGTAGTTAACCTGTGACTGTTCCCACTTGGCATATAATGTAATGTTTTCTGATGGCATGCTTCCATCGAATGCATGAGTACATTCTTTGTCTGTATACCAGCCCATGAATGCATATCCAGCTCTTACAGGAACCTGTGTTATAACCTTTGTTCCCCACTTTGCTGCCTGCTTATAACTATCAAGCTTACCACCTGATGTTTCATATGTAATATCATAAGCATTTCTTTCATAATATGCTTTAAGTACAAGGCTTCCATCAGCAGTTATCTTTCCTGATGGATTATCACCAGCAGCTACATATCTGCTTCCATAATCCTGCGCTTCTGCTGTAACCTCCTGCCCCGTGGTTCCTTTGCCAGTTTTAATTCTTTCTAAAACATAATCACCATTCTCATCTTCAATATAATATCTTGTTGAGTATGTAACATCATCTGCTTCCTTCCATACCGCTGTATAAGTTGTATCTGCTGCCGGTACTGTCTGCATCACTGCTGGTTCCCAGCCTGTGAATACATATCCAGGTTTATATACTGTTGGTGTCTGTATTCTTGTACCATATGTATAAGCACCCTCAGATACGGTCTCACCATCTGATACAAACTTAATCTTGTACTTATTTCTCGCATAGTAGTAGTTTATCTTTGTGCTTCCATCTGCCTTTACTACCTGCGAAAGTACTGATGGTGTCATGAAGCCATTCCTCTCATCTGGCACAGGAGAAACTGTTTCATCAGTTTTTGCAGTTTCGGTTCTTGTTGATCCTATGTTATATATTCCGTCTGTTCCTTCAACATAATCAACAACCTCATATGTCATATCTGCGGCTTCCCACTTGGCATATACTATCCTGTCTTCGTTTGGCATAGTGTCCGGTATTTCATACTTTTTAGTAAGTGCTGCATCTGAATACCAGCCTGCAAATATATATCCCTGCTTTACAGGATCTTCAGGCTTTGCAACCTCTTTTCCATACTTTGCAACAACCGTATCTACCATGGAACCGCCATTAGTCTGGAAAGCGATATAATATCCATCCCTTAAGTTATCCCAGTGAAGAGAAATCCTTCTTGTTATAGGTTTCGTATTAAACGAACCCTTCTGGCTCTTCCATGTTATTATCATTTCTCCATCCTGCTCAGACTCATCCCCTGGATTTACCGATATGATATTAGTTGCAGGATCATACGAAAACGCTGGATTAGTTATTGTTATCACATAATACTCATCACTATCATCATATATCTTCTTAAAGTATTCTCCGTTACTACTAAGACCTTTTTTCATATCCAGATAATCCATTTCAAAATATGTATCTGGGATACGGACTCTTTTTATATCACGTTTCAGCTTAACATCCTTATATGTATCCTGGCTGTTAGCGAAATCTCCGACATTCTCTATAACACCAACACTATAAAGTGGCCACTGCTTATCAAAAAGAGTTGGATTATAGCTGAAAGTTCCAGCTAATGCCTGTGCAAGGAAATCAACCTGCATATATATGCCTAACTCCAGATATACAGCACCCATTGAACTTGCAGTTTTTCCCTGCGATGCTGCATATTTAAGCTGGTAATATAAGTAACCCCATATCTGGGCATATCCACCAACCTCTGAGGTGAAGCCTACACTGGCAAGCTTTGTAGATATAAGACCAACACTTACGCTAAGTCTTATTCCTGCTTTTATTCCTATAGTACCTATAGCATATACTGACAACTCATAACGCTCTTCACTTAAATCTATAGTATCACTTGTAACATTCTTACTGAATACCATAATACTATATACGTATCGTTTAGCATTCTGATACCAGTATGTCATTCCCATAGATATGTTTACATTTGCTGACACAACGAATTCTACATCAAATGCCACATCTATAATTCCTATAACTCTTACATGTGATGATGTAAGTGACTTAGTATATAAATCCACCCAGTCAGCTTCATTCTTTAAAAGATCTGTATATCTTTCTGCCAGATTCTTTGCAACCGATATCTCCTTATCATCATCGGAATCATCAGAATCTGTATCTTTCTTTAAATCACTTATTTCTTCAAGCCTTGTTGATATGTCAGAATTCTCAGAAATATATGTAGTTCCAAGCTCCATCATATTCTTTAACTCTTCTGATATCTTATTAACTGCTGCATCAAGTTTTGAAGAGTCTTCGTCTTCTTCATCGCCTTCAGCAGTCTGTACATTTACATCAAGACCGATACCTGTATAATCATAAAGATCTAACGAAACTGCAACTCTGTAATCATCTATATATGGAATTATCTTTTTCCACTTTTTCCATATAGCTTTACCACTTACATTGATATTAAGCTTGACTTCCTGCTCAAATTTAGCTGATACAACTACCTTCATGTTTGAAAAGGCAATCTCTACACCTATATCAAGTGCTAGTCTTAAACCACTTATATTCTCAAAATGTTTAAGCCTTGTAGAAAGATTGGCATTTACATGGTCTAACTTAACTGATGGTTTACTTCCTGCATATACCGCTATCTGGTCATCATATTCATCAGATAATCCAGCTTCATCCATGCTGTATCCATCAACTGGCATAATATCAATATCTGCACCAAGGCTGTCTGACAGATAGTTCTTTAATTCCTGATATGAATCTGTTCTTACAACAGCTTTTGCCACCTCATCTGCCACGCTCTGTGCAAAACCACTATTAACCGCCTGCTGTTCAACACTTTCTTCTATGGCTGATACATCCTGATTCTTTAATATGGCATCACCGTTTATATTATCAGTCTGATATACATCCATGGCTGCCTGTACATCATCCCATGTCACCATATCATATACAATTATATAATTGTTTTCTGTTTTAGATACTTCTTTAATAACTGCATACTGAAGTGTTTCTGCATCTTCGTCTTTATATAAAGCCAGATAATCACCATTATCAATAGATGTATCTTCGTTTAATGCTGGATTAAGTTCTGCTCCTTCCTCACTAAACGTAAGCTTTTCCTGTGCTATTGTTATACTATTGTTATTTTCATTGCCATCTTTATCATCTTTGATATTAACCGGAAGTACATCTGGTACAAAAAGAATCTCTTTTGCAGCAAGTCCTCTGTATGTATACTTGCTTCCATCAGCAGCTGTTATCTCAAAAAATGATACATCATCATCCGATACTGCACGTTTGTTAAGTGATGGAATAACATCACCATCATATACAGCTATTTTATCACCAGTTTTAAGGTCTGCTTCTTTATATGTAAAGCTTCCTGTTGTTTTAGTTGAATCTGTTATCGTTCCATCCACACCTATCGTCATAGCTGAAACTGAAATCTTATCAACTGCTTTACCATCTACTACAAGGTCTGTTAAACCATCAGAGCTTATATACTTTATATCCCTATCAAGCTCTACATTACTGACCTCCTGCTTGTATACAGTGAAATCATATTCTCTTATAGCCGGATCATATCCGCTAAAATATAATCTGTCATCGTTTAATTCAAGACGGTAAGATGAACCCTCCTGCCATGCGCTGCTGCTTTCAACTGTGAATGTATACATACCATCCAGTACATCTTTAAAAGATACATTAACCAACGCACTATCAGATAAATCACTTGTATTCTTAACTGTTATATAGTTCTTTACTTCATCCGCTGTAAGCTTTCCACTTTTATCAGTTATAGTTACACTAAAATCATCAGCATTAACATCATAGCTTCTTGCATATGTATCCATGCTTACTGTCTTAAGCTCCTGTGTATCTGCCCATGAAGCATATAATATAACATCACTTAAAAGTCTGTCGCTTGCATTTACATAATCTGTGCATGAAGAATCATAACACCATCCAAGAAATGTTCCATCTGCTTTTCCCGGAACCGGAAGCTCTGAAAGTATTGTTCCTGCCTCTAATGTTTCCTCTGTAAGCAAAACACCGCTCTGCTTATCCATTCTTGAATAAAGTGTGCCTCCATTTGTTACATACTTTATATTATATTTTGTTGTATCAAATGCAATATCAAATGTAAGATTATCTGAATACACACCTGCATATGATGGAACATCTGAAAGCCTTACAAAATACTTTCCTGTCTTACTGCTGACAGTAGGAGTAAGCTCTGATATAACAGTTTTGTTAACAACTGCCTTATCACTGTCCTGCTCAAACAACCCATACCCTAATTTCTGGCTTCCATTGACAAGCTTCCATTCATTAGCAGAAGATACTGAAACGCTTATCTTATCTTTTTCATACAGACCACCTGCACGTCCACCTACTGACAGTTCAGCATTATCACTGACTACATTAACACTTTCAGGTATATCTATATAATAGTATCTCTCTATCCATCTGGCATAAAGTACCACTACTCCTGAATATGCTCCCTCATTAATTTCCGTAACAGGATTTCCAATCAGTTCCGCATTATCATACCAGCCGCCAAACTCATAACCCTGATTGATCATATCGTTCTTATCAGGTAGTTTTTCTGCCGGATATGTATCAGGTGCTTTATATCCGCTTACATAATGACCGCCGTTGAGCTGATAATCTATCTCATTATTCAGATTGCTCCCATCATCTGAATATGCCGTCACATTATCAAAGCCCTGGGCATAATATGTTCCAGGCACTGCTGTTACAAGCATTACCGAACATAAAAGAATACTCAAAAACCTCTTCATAACGCCGCCTCCTTTTATAGTCTCCTTTTATATTTAGTTTGTAATGATATTATTCCCCGTATCAATGCTGCTTCACAATTCAGTTATAACCATCACGGCAATATGCTTTGAATACTGATTATTGCCTGCAACACTACATGTTGTATGTATAATATACGATAAATCTCTATTTGTGGGACAATTTGCATGAATTACAGCTTTTTCGACATGAACGACAAAAAAATTTATAGAATTTTAATCTGATTCAATATATAATAATATCAGTAGTAAAGGGCTTATCGTGAATACCGTGGATATACTGGTGATATCTGCCCTTGTCTTTAATAACTAATTATCATTTATTAAATTTATATAAACATCAACGGAGATAAAACCACCATGAAAATAGCAGTATGTGACGATAATCTTAACGAATTAGAGTTAATAAGAACTCTTCTTGATATATACAAGTCTGATAGCATACAGACATTTACAGTAAAATGCTTTGAAAGCAGCGTAGAACTTGCTTCTACCCTTAGATTTGAAAAATTCGATATATATATTCTTGATATAATCATGCCTGTCATGGATGGTCTTGCACTTGCAAAGGAAATCCGGACATTTGACAAAGCAGCTCCTATAATCTTCCTTACAGCTTCTCCCGAATTCGCTGTGGACAGCTATACTGTGAAAGCCTTCAACTATCTTTTAAAACCGGTAGTTAAAGAACGCCTGTATTCTACACTTGATGATATTATCGAAACCTTTCACCAGGAAAGTGCTGATAACATAATCATAAAGAATAGTACTGGAATTCACAAGATACATACAAGCGACATAATCTATGCCGAAGCTCTTAACAGAAAAGTAATTATATACCTAAAGAACGGTGAACAGATAACATCAACAGATGTATTCTCTTCTATATGTGTTACACTGACTGCTCATAATGAGTTTCTTCTTCCGCATCGTTCTTTTATAGTTAACATGAACTACATAAAAACCATAAACACAACTGAAATATGCCTGATTAACAACAAATCAATTCCGCTTGCGCAACGACGTGTAAGCGAAATCAAAAAACAGTATCTGACTTTTCAGATGGAAGGCTAATACATAAGAAAGAGGGAATATATATGGACGGACTATCTGCAATGCTAAATCTTGTCAATTATGTTTTTGTACTTATATTTGGAATAGTTGTATCTTTCTACTTCGCTGATATCACATGGGAAGACAACAAAAAGATAATCATATCTACACTTGTAGCTTTTGCACTTCTACAGGCAGTATGCTATGTTCTTCTGGGCGAACGCATACTTTACAAAAGCTATCCATTTATTATACATATTCCTCTGATTCTTGTTATAAGATATGTATGTCATAAAAACATATATATATCAACCATAGCTGTCTTGTCAGCATATCTTATGTGCACACCACGCAAATGGTTTGGTACAGTTGCTGCTTATATTATCAAGGATATTCCTATGATATCAGATATTGTAACCATTATCATTACAATACCTCTTTTATTCATAGTAATTAAATACATTTCGCCTTACATAATAAAGCTTGAGAATGAGTCAAAGACTATTTTATCTATATTCTTTTTCCTGCCTCTTACCTATTATGTATCAGAATACGCCTTTACTGTATACACAGACCTTTTATACCGTGGAGAGGCAATTGTTATAGAATTTATGGATAGCTTTATCGTTATACTGTACTTTTTATTATCTATCGTTACTCTTACTATTTTGAACAGGAAAAATGCAGCTGAACGGGAAAATATTATCCTGCTGGCTTCTGCTGCGCAGGCTGAAAAAGAGATTTCACAGCTGTATGAATATCAAAGGCAGGCTGCTATATATCGTCATGATCTCCGGCATCATATGAACTTTTTACAGAGCTGCCTGAATGAAAATAAATATACACAAGCACATGATTATATAAAAGAAATATGTACTAATCTTGATAACAGCCGTATAACCAGATACTGCGATAACGAAGCTGTCAATCTCATATTATCTTCATATATTGACAGTGCAAACGAATATAATATAACTACGCATGTGTCTGTTACTGCTGGCAATCTTTCAGACTACAAGCCTACAGACCTTTGCAGCCTATTAGCAAATGCACTTGAAAATGCCATAAACGCATGTAAGCTTGTACAGACTGCTCCAGCTGCTATTAATTCAAATCGTATTATCACAGTAAAGGTGTTTGATAAGAATAACAAATTATGTATTAATATCACTAATACTTATGCTGTTGAACCTGTATTCGTTAATAATACTCCTGTATCGGATAAAGCCGGCCATGGTATTGGTATCAGAAGCATAATATCTGTAATTGAGAAATATAACGGTGTATATGATTTCTTTACTGAGGATGGGTTGTTTTATTTTCAGGCCTGTATATAAATATACACCATCATAAAAAGGACTATCACACTTATGTCTGAAAAATAACATCTGCCCTTTTATTATTGATGATACTATGAAAGATTATTATAGACGAGGCTTAAATGAATACAAGGATGAAAAGGGTTATTTACTAGAAACCTGCCGTGCCTCGCAGGATGAATATAAGAAGTTATTGGAATATTTTGAATATATTTAAAGACACAATTTCAAAAATAGCATATAACATATCCCCCTGGATTTTGAAACACTTTAAAATCCAGGGGGATATATGTTATATATACTTATATCGTCAATGTATTTTTATTTATACATATTAATCATTCCACAAAGGCATTTTACAATAATTATAACTATCAAATAAGAAATGATATTCACTTCTAAATCCATTTATAGCCTGCTTGAACTCTGGCGTGCTTGTAATACTTTTATGTAATGAGTCACCATCTTCATAATGCCAGTAGCTTTCCTGAAGATTTAATGTTCCGTCCGGTTTATATACAATATTAATTACTCAAAGCATATTATATTTTTGTATTTTTCTATTTATATAATTTATACTCTGCCATATCGGTCTATATCTTATTCCACACCCTTAAATATCACATTTCTTACCGGATTAAGCGCAAATAAAAGTATCATTCCAATAATACCGCACACTACGAATTCACTTGCACCTATTGTCACAAAGAACATAGCAAATATGCCCTCTGAACCATAAGCATATTTTAATACAAATGGAACTATGAGTGTATTGGCAATAATTGGTGGTAATGGTGCAAGCCACTTATTCTTTCTTAACGCATAAGTTCCTATTGCACCAATAAGTGTAGCAATACTTCCAAATATTATATCCCATATAGCGGCACCACCTAAGATGTTAGATAACAGACAGCCTACGAACAGTCCCGGTATCGCCGCTGGTGTAAAATATGGCAGAATTGTAAGTGCCTCTGCTATTCTGAACTGTATAGGTCCGAAGCTGCAATAGTTAAATATAATAACGAGCACAGTATAAAGTGCTGCAATGACAGCCGCCTGCGTAATAAAGACAGCTTTTTTACCCTGATTTAATTTATCCATTTTATTCTCCTTTAGTTTTGTTTTATGTGTGGAAGGTTTCGAACACACATTATAAGACGGACAGAAATGCAAATATCTGCCCGCCTTAATCTTATATGTCACTATATTTATATATTAACCTTGTATACAAAGTATTTCAATAGTCTGCCGTCAATGCGATTCCATGCCTTGACGCAATTCCTAAGCTTTGCTGATTATAAGGTTACACCCTGCTTAAATATAGCTAAATCGTGGAAGCCAGCGATTTCAGCCTTTACCTTCTTACCAGAAGCAACATCTAATACAAGCTGGAAAAGTTCCTTAGCTGCATCTTCAAGTGGAAGGTCATCTGTTACAATCCTTCCTGCATTGAAGTCTATCCAGTTGCTCTTATTGCCAGCAAGTCTTGAGTTAGTAGCAATCTTTACTGTAGGTACTGGTGATGCAAATGGTGTTCCACGTCCTGTTGTGAAAAGAACCATCTGTGCTCCTGCTGCTGCACAAGCTGTTGAAGCAACAAGGTCATTACCAGGTGCGCTAAGAAGGTTAAGTCCCTTATCAGATACTCTTTCACCATAAGCTAATACACCCTTTACAAGTGATGAACCAGACTTCTGTGTACATCCAAGTGACTTATCTTCAAGTGTTGTGATACCACCATCCTTGTTTCCTGGTGATGGATTCTCATATATTTCCTGACCATTCTTGATGAAGTATTCCTTAAAGTCATTGATAAGGTGAACTGTCTTCTCGAAAAGTTCCTTGTTAGCACATCTATTCATAAGGATAGTCTCTGCACCGAACATCTCTGGAACTTCTGTAAGGATAGTTGTACCACCCTTAGATACGAGCATATCTGAGAAAAGTCCTACTGTTGGGTTAGCTGTGATACCTGATAAACCATCAGAACCACCGCACTTCATACCAACGATAAGGTGCTTAGCACTAACCTTTTCTCTCTTAAATGTAGCAGCGTAAGACATAAGTTCCTTCATAATACCTTCAGCAGCTTCCTGCTCATTTTCTACATCCTGAACCTGTAAGAACTTAACTCTGTCTGGGTTAACTTCACCGATATAATCCTTAAGAACTTCAATACGGCTGTTCTCGCAGCCAAGACCAAGTACAAGTACTGCACCAGCATTAGGATGGTTGATAAGGTCAGCAAGTACGTGTCTTGTATTCTCCTGATCCTCTGTTACCTGTGAACATCCGTATGGATGTGGGAAAGCAACAACTTCATCAACACCTTCTGGCTTGTTAGCTCTTGCTGTAGCTTCAATTGCTCTTGCTATTGAATTAACACAGCCAACTGTTGGGATAATCCATACTTCATTTCTTACACCAACTGTACCATTTTCACGCATATATCCTTCAAAGAACGCTTCCTCCGTTGGCTCAACATCCTTGTGTCCTTCTGGATTGTATGTATATTCAAGAAGATCACCAAGTGCAGTCTTTAAGTTGTGTGTATGAACCCATCCACCAACTTCTATATCAGCCTGTGCATAACCGATTCTGAAACCATACTTTATAACTGCATCGCCCTTCTTAATAGGCTTGATAACAAACTTATGTCCCTGAGGGATATCTTCTATTGTAGTAACTTCTGTACCAGCAACATTAAGTGTTGTACCCTTAGCGATTGGCTTAAGAGCTACTGCAACATTATCATCTTTATTAATCTTAATAAAATCCTGCATAACTACCTCCTGTAATTAATATAATCTCTATATATCATTAACTGCATACATCATAGAATTATGAAATTCAATGATTACATTCACATCATAACATTTTTATTATAACAATAAAAGGGTATAAATACACAATACCTCTTACATAACTTAAGGGCGGATGAAAAAGAACACCCGCCCTTATTAATACTTTAAAATACAATATAAATCAATGCCGAAACTTATATTCAGCTAAGGCTTATGAATACTTTGCTGCAAACTGCCAACGCAATTATGCTAACTTTTCATCATCAAGAGCTAAATCGTTAACTACAGCTCTCATACCTCTTTCTCTGATATCTGCAATATATCCTGTGATAACTTCTTCAAGGTCAAGAACCTTAGTAAGGTCTTCGCCACCAAAGAACTTAGTATTGCTTAAGTAAGCGTGTGTGAATTCAGCTGGTGTCTTACCAGAGTTATCTCTGAAGAAATCAAGTACAGCCTTATCATCTGTGATGTTGTACTCTTCACCGTTTCTGTCACCCTTTAATACAATACCACCGTTGAACTCAGCTTCTGTCTGTGATGTGTAGAAGCTCATAAGTGCTGCGATAGAGAATGTAAGGTACTTAGGAAGCTTATTAAACTTCTTAACATATCCTAAGAATGAAGGAAGACATCTAGCTTCCCACTTAGATACAGAGTTAAGTGAAATGCTTAATAATCTGTGATCTACGAATGGGTTAAGGAATCTGTCGATAACAGCCTTAGCGAATTCTTCACAATCTTCCTTAGAAAGTGAAAGTGTAGGAATAACTTCATTGTAAAGTGTTTCTTCCATATACTTTCTGATAACTGGATCCTTCATAGAGTTCTCTACGTTATCGTTACCAGCAAGGAATGATGCTAATACGAATGATGTATGTGAACCATTAAGGATTCTTACCTTTCTTTCCTTATATGGATGATGATCCTTTGTAAATACTACATTAAGTCCAGCTTCCTTGAATGGAAGTTCCTTCTCAAGCTGTTCAAGTGGAAGGTTAGAATCACTTTCTACAACCCAGAGACCAAACACTTCTGCTCTGTCGATAAGCTGATCTTCATAGCCCCACTCTTCGCAAAGCTTAGCAGCATCTTCTCTTGGATAACCTGGAACAATTCTATCAACAAGTGTTGGGCAGAATGAGCAGTAATTGTTAATCCAATCCTTGAATCCATCTTCAAGACCCCAGAGTTCTATAAACTTCATAATGCACTTCTTTAATTCGATACCATTATCAGCGATAAGTTCGCAAGGAAGTAAGATAAGTCCCTTATCTGCTGCTCCGTTGAACTTCTGGTATCTCTTGTAGAGAAGCTGTGTAAGCTTACCAGGATATGTCTTAGGAGGACGAGCATTAGGATCGTTATCTGTCTCGTCAAATACGATACCTGCTTCTGTTGTATTAGAAACGATAAATCTAAGTGTTTCGCTTGTACCATATTCAATGTACTTGTCATAATCTTCGATAGCTGCTACAGCATCAACAACAGATGTAATCTGACGTGTGATTTCCTTAGGCTGTCCATCTACGAAACCTCTTAACTGAAGTGTGTACTGGCATTCCTGATCGTGGAATCTTTCAAGTGTACCAAACTCGATTGGCTTAACGATAACAACACCACCATTAAAATCTGTCTTTTCGTTAGTAACATCGAAGATATAATCTACGAATGCTCTAAGGAAGTTACCTTCACCAAACTGCATAACCTTTACAGGTCTGTCAACTGCATGTGTAATACTCTTGTTTAATCTCTGCATATTAAATCTCCTTTTTCTACAGGGGTATCTTATCCCTGATTATTAACCAGTAAATGGTATCTTGAAGTGCATGTAAGCGCTTTCATAATCTTTCAATAACTATGATATACTTAAATATGACTTTCGTCAATAATTATTTTTGTATACATGATTAGCGTATACATGATTAACGACATAAATGGTCATATGGCTAAAGTACAATAAAAATACACTTACACACTTGCTTTTATAATAATACCATTGTATAATCAGATTATCAATATGTAAGTGCTTACATTTAACATTTATGCACCCACAGGAGTCGGATATGAATATATATGATGTTTCCAAGAAAGCTGGTGTTTCCATTGCCACTGTTTCAAGAGTTCTTAACGGCAACGCCAAGGTATCTTCAAAAACCAAAGATAAGGTTCTTGCCGCTATTAAAGAGCTTGATTACACACCTAACGTATTTGCAAGAGGCTTAGGTCTTAATACAATGAAAACCATCGGTATCATGTGTATTGATTCATCAGATATTTATCTTGCCAATGCAGTATATTATCTTGAACAGGAATTAAGAAAATATGGATATGATTCCATACTCTGCTGCACGGGTAAAGATTATAGCAATAAGAAGAAATATCTTGAGCTTCTCTTAAGCAAACGTGTTGATGGTGTTATCCTTACTGGTTCACAGTTTGTTGAAAACACTGGTTCACACACCAATGATTATATTATTGATGCTGCTAGAGATATCCCGATAGTTCTTGCCAACGGATACCTTGATGCCCCTAATATATATTCTGTTATGTGCAATGATGAAATTGCGATTTATAACGCAACAAAACTCTTGATTAATAACGGACATCGTAATATAGTCTACTTATATACAAGCCGGTCATATAGTGGAATGAACAAGTATTCCGGTTATATGAAAGCTTTAAAAGAAGCTGCTATCAGTCTCCCACACCAATACAGCCATCTATGTGGAAAAAACATTTCACATGCGAAAGAATATCTTAATGAGCTTTATGATAACAATATTCCTTTTGATGCTGTAGTAACCTCTGATGACTCACTTGCAGCTGGCGCAGTTAAATATGCACACGCCCACTCTATCAGTGTTCCTGATGAGCTTGAGATTATTGGTTATAACAACTCGGTTCTTTCCATATGCACTGAACCAGAGCTTACATCTATTGACAGCCACGTTGAACAGCTTTCAACTAAAGCAGTAGATGTTCTTATGAAGGTATTGTGCGGTGAATCTGCTGATAAACACAGCATTATCACTGCTGATATTATAAAACGCAATACAACACATTTTTAATTCACAGGAGGATTAAGAACTATGAAACAATTCATGGACAAAGACTTTTTACTTTCAACACCTACAGCACAGCATCTCTTCCACGACTATGCTGACAAGATGCCTATCGTTGATTATCACTGTCATATCAACCCTAAGGAAATCGCAGAAGACAGAAAGTTCGAGAATATTACACAGGTATGGCTCGGCGGTGACCACTATAAGTGGCGTCAGATGAGAACTAACGGTGTTGATGAGAAGTATATCACAGGTGATGCTTCTGATCGTGAAAAGTTCCAGAAATGGGCTGAAACACTTGAAATGGCTATCGGTAACCCTCTTTACCACTGGAGCCACCTTGAGCTTCAGAGATACTTCGGTTACAACGGTATCTTAAATGGTGATACAGCTGAAGAAGTATGGAATCTTTGCAACGCTAAGTTACAGGAAGATTCTATGTCAGTAAGAAACCTTATCAAGAAGTCTAACGTTAAGTTAATCTGTACAACTGATGATCCTGTTGATTCACTTGAATGGCATAAGGTATTAGCTGCTGATGATACATTTGATGTAAAGGTTCTTCCAGCATGGAGACCTGACAAAGCTATGAACATTGAAAAGCCAGATTATCTTGACTATCTTAACACATTATCAGATGTAAGCGGAATCAAGGTTAACTCTTTCGCTTCTCTTATTGATGCTTTAAAAAACAGAATGCAGTTCTTTGATTCAATGGGCTGCTCAGTATCTGACCACGCTCTTGAATATGTTATGTATAAACCTTACACAGATGCAGAAATCGAAGCTATATTTGCTAAGAGATTCTCAGGTGAAGCTATCACAACAGAAGAAATGAACAAGTTCAAGACTGCATTCATGGTATCTGTTGGTAAGGAATACAACAAGCTTAACTGGGTAATGCAGTTACACTATGGTACAATCCGTGATAACAACGTATTCAGATACAATCAGTTAGGTCCTGATACAGGTTTTGACTGCATCAACACTTATGACTGTTCAGCAGAGATGGCTCAGTTCCTTAACGCTCTTAACAGCACAGATGAACTTCCTAAGACTATCATCTACTCACTTAACCCATCAGTTAATGCTGCTATTGGTACTGTTATTGGATGTTTCCAGGATTCTAAGGCTGTTGGTAAGATTCAGCAGGGTTCAGCATGGTGGTTCAATGATCATAAGGTTGGTATGACTAACCAGATGACAAGCCTTGCTAACTTAAGCTTACTTGGCAACTTCATCGGTATGCTTACAGATTCAAGAAGCTTCTTATCTTACACAAGACATGAATACTTCAGAAGAATCATGTGCGAACTTATCGGTGGATGGGTTGAAAATGGTGAATACCCTAACGATGAAAAGACTCTTAAGAAGATTGTTGAAGGCATCTCTTACAACAATGCAGTTCGTTACTTTGGTTTCGACTTATAATTAGCAGTCTGACCGACTAATAAGAAATAATAACAATAATAAAAGGATAAATGATAATGCTGCTATTCAGCTTATCACTTATCCTTTTTTAGTATTTTCTTACTTTCATACATTTTCTTATCAGCCCTGCTTCTGGTTGATTCGAAATCTTCATCCTTCTCGTTGTCATATTCTGCATATCCACAGGCTATATGTACATTAAGACCAACTATTCCAAGCTTCTCAGTTATCTGCTTTTCACGCCATCTAAGACGTTTTTTATATTTTTCTATATTAAACCGCTTATTTTTCCTGATTATAGCACAGAATTCATCTCCTCCTATACGGTAACATTTTCCGTACTTTCCAAATATCTCCCTGATAAGCTTAGCAGATGCTTCAATATAAGCATCACCTGCTGCATGTCCAATATTATCATTACAGTATTTAAGATTATTAAGATCAAACGTAACAATAGCATATCCGTTATAATCTTCCATATTCTGTTCCCAATGTTCAAACGCTGACCTGTTATAAAGACCTGTCATGACATCTTTTTCAGCCATTTCTTTATAAAACGCTGCTTTCTGTCCATCCCTTATCATTTCAAGTACCTCAGATACAATTTCATATCCAAGAAGAACTATAAATATAAGTATACCAAACTTACCTATCACATCTATTTCCTGCACATGCCTATAGTACGCATATAAATCCACAAGCATAGAACTACTCAATGCAACTACAGCTATAATATTCGACTTTACTTTTCTGTCAAAACCATTTTTTATAATTCTGTCAACAACAACCCCACAAAAATATAATAAAGCAATAATAAGCATTATATGTATAAACAAAACAGTTCTTTTAAACTCTGCCATTCCTGTAATATGTAGTATAATGAGCACAATATCCATTAATGAAAATATAGTACATAATGCATTGCTCACTGTTGCTGTATGTATATGAAAGAAATTCTTTTCAGCCTGAACAAAAGGTATTGGAAGCATCATAATCAGCACATAACCCATAAGTGAAGCCAGCTTTCTGTCTTCTATAAAAAGCATGGCAATACTTGTTTCATTCAGCGACCATGCACCTATCAGCATCGCAAATATACCAAAATAAAACAGTGCCTGTATCTGTGAAATTCTTTTATTACATATAATCCACAACATAATCATAGCTATACCAACAAGTATAATTAGTGCGCTTAACACCGCTGGTAAAAAGGCCTCTGATATTAATTCTTTTAATATACGTGCTTCATCACCATATTCAAATGTTGTTTCTTTTTGTTTAACACCTTCATACACATTAGTAAGTTTTACTTTCACATCCGTTGTATATGAGGGTATGTTAACAATCGAATAATTAGTTCCTGTTGTTGTACCATATATCGACTTATGTGCTTTTACATAATATATAAGATTATCATTAGCATATACTTCTATCTCCTGGTGCCTGCTGATAAAATATATAGCCATGTTATCACTTGATGCAGTACTTAACTTCAGACTATATTCGACTGTTCCATCTCCTATATATTCTTTTTTATCTGGTTCTATCACCATCTTTATCTTGTCATCCGCTGGTGTCTTAATATCTACTTTGCTAAATATAAAACCTGAAAAAAGATAAAACAAAAAGCCAAAAAGAAATAACAAATACATAATTCTGTTAACCATTTTTATGTTCTTCATATTAATCCTCTCTGAAGGCATTATTCTATTATCCGTAAAATCTATATTCTATGATACTTCAAATCGGTTTTATTTTCAAATATTTTCTATGATTCCCTTCAGCTCTCTTCAATTTTCTTCAATTCTATTCAATTTCATTCAACTTTACGCATATTTAATAAGACTGTCAGAATTAAATAAACTAAGCTTTAAAGTCAGCTGATGTATTAATAAAATCGAAATCAATAATCATTACGTAAAATAGCAAACCATAATTCTCGCTATGTACTATTCTGCCATAATCAAGGACATTCTTATATCCACCACTTTTAGTCGCCATCCTGTATCTGACATAATCATTTACTTTATTTTCATTAATCGATATCTGTTCCCATATACGCTTTTCAACGCCCTTAAAATCATCAGGATGAACAAGACCATTAAAATGCTTTCCTGAAAATTCAAAGAAATCATCTAAATCATCGCATCCTACAAGTCTTAGCATTTCATTGTTAGCATATAAAATCTGTTCATCACTTTTATCAGCCTTATATATGAAAAATGCCCCCGGAAGATTGTTTGAAATATCACTAAGCTTAAAGCCAAGCTGTGAACGGTTAGAATCTGACACACGATAACTTGCCCTATATGGAAGACATCCATGCTTTCCCCGAAGCTTAACCTCATATAATGCTATATCTGCATACCTTAACAGTTCAGAACTCTTGTGTGCATATGTAGGATACTCAACATAACCTAATGATATACTATACTTATACTCTTTCCCTTTATGCAGGAATGTACGTTTTTTCATTGTAAAGCTTTCTATCTGATTCTTTGCCTCATCCTCATTACAATCCTTTATAAGCAAACAAAACTCATCGCCACCATTTCTTCCAATGACAGCATTTTTTGAAAACTCTTTTTTCATAGCCGTTGCCAGCTGAAGAAGCACCTGATCTCCTACCTCATGACCATGCACATCATTAATAAACTTAAAATTATCCACATCAAGTAATATTGCAATGCACTTCTTTGATTCATTATTATTTAAATACTTCTCAACCTGCTCATCAAACCCGATTCTGTTAAGCAGTCCTGTAAGTCCGTCTGTTATAGACATCTGCCTAAACTTTTTTCTTTGTTTTTCCATATTTATAAATGCAAATGCCAGAACCTCCAGCAATGCTATTATGATAACACTTCCAATTACGACAAAACTGATATTTTTATCATTTTTCCATCCATTTACTGGTGTAACATCAAGCTTCCACATACAGCCACCAAGTTCGAATGTGTATGAAACAGGATTGTCTAATTCCTGTTTTGAACTATCTATCACATTATAATCTGACGATAAAGGCGACTCTGTTTTAGATAGAATATAATCATAGCCAAAACTTTCCAGTGCATTCACCGAATCATTAAAAATCTCCGGAACCTTGATTATAATTATCGCCAGCCCCCAGAAATAGCGTTCTCCATCTTCATTATAAAGATAAATCGGATTACGTATAGCAATCCCCATACCTCCCTGGCTAAGTGTGAATGGACCATGCATAACAACAATATCGTTGTCTATTCCATATCTGACAATTGCTCCCCTTTTTTCGTCATTAACAAGGTCTATCTTAGCAGCTTCGTTTCCCTCTTCTGGATATATTTCATTAACAACACCATCTGGTGCCAGCTGAATACTCTGTACATAATCTGCCATCATACCACTAGCGATTGTACTAAACTTATTGACCGCACCATCCTCACTTATAAGGAGCTGTTCAATAGAATATGTTTTTCCAATCCCCAAATTAAAATCATTTATCATTTGGTCAGCATATGTAACAGCATTCAGACTTGCTTTAGCTCTTATCTTTTCATAATCCATTCTGTTAACTTCCATGACGATAGCATGCAATATTATTATACCACATATAAACACTGCTAATGGTAATATATACCATTTGTTACCAGTATGTTTTTTTGTTCCACACTCCATAATCATCCATTCCCAAATCAATCTATATTTAATACAATTCCCACTATGTATTCCCTTATATATTGATATAACGATTACCAAAAGTATGCTTTACTTTGTTTGTTATTCTTTCCATGACATGTAGGAAAGAAAATCTATTATTTACCAATCACTAAGTATGTATTATAGTACACGATAATAATTATAGCAACAAAATTCTTTTCTCGTTTTTGCGGATTTATGTTTTTTTCTTTTGTTTTTTATTAGTCTGCAAATATATTTTATAGAAGTCCCTGCGCTAATAATGCAAAAACAGCCGCAATCCAAATGATTACGGCGGTTTAACGCATTTAACTTATTAAATTAATTAGAACTTACCTTCATCAGCAGCCTGCTGAACAGAAACAGCAACAGCAACTGTAGCACCAACCATTGGGTTGTTACCCATACCGATAAGACCCATCATTTCTACGTGGGCAGGAACTGAAGATGAACCAGCAAACTGGGCATCTGAGTGCATACGTCCCATAGTATCTGTCATACCATAAGAAGCAGGACCTGCTGCCATGTTATCTGGGTGAAGTGTACGACCTGTACCACCACCTGAAGCTACTGAAAAGTACTTCTTGCCAGCTTCAAGTCTTTCCTTCTTGTATGTACCTGCAACTGGATGCTGGAATCTTGTAGGGTTTGTTGAGTTACCTGTGATAGAGATATCAACATTCTCCTTCCACATGATTGCAACACCTTCTGTTACGTCATTAGCACCGTAGCAGTTAACCTTAGAACGAAGTCCATCAGAATATGCGATTCTTTCGATTTCCTTAACTTCGCCTGTAGCATAATCCATCTCTGTCTCAACGAATGTGAATCCGTTAATTCTTGAGATAATCTTAGCAGCATCCTTACCAAGACCGTT
>OIFE01000308.1_pt1 | contig 45990 bp, 36 predicted proteins | sample 1581921 | NCBI WGS metagenome assembly OIFE01 (sample SAMN04414075, study PRJEB24778) | human gut metagenome | material: faecal | host: Homo sapiens | reverse complement strand
AAACTTAAAGGAACTCGGGATCGACCCGACAGAAGAACAGCTTGAGACTATGGCGAAAAACGCGAGAATCGCTGCAGGCGGCCCGAAGGGATCCGCGAAGAAGCTGGAAGCGGAAGATATGCTTAAGATCTATCAGATGGCTGCAGGAAAATAGCAGAAATCTATCAAAATCGCATGAAGAAAACCGGGATGCCGCCTATCTGCGCAGCATCCCGGTTTTCATATAATACCATGAATCCTTGTTTTTTTTAAAAAAACGTGCCTTGGCACATTCTCGCGTCTCGCGCGGTCGCTTGCGACAATCTACATCTTCGCGCGAGTGCGCATCTTTGGAATTCCTCGGAATTTCCTGTTACATAGAATAAGACTGCCGTCCAGCATAAGCCTACTGATACGGCAGTCAATTTTTTCATCTACACGTAATCTCTGACCAGAAAGACCGGCTTGATCGCCATGATCTCATCGAATTCCTCCTGGGTGACGGATACATCCGCGTTGGTCTTTTTCAGATCATTTTTTACAACGTCAAACGCGTCCTCCACAGACTCGGCGCGCCCCTCACGGACAGCACGCTGCATCCGCTCTACAGTCACCGGATGAAGGTAACAGGCCGGAACCGGAAGTCCGAGATGGAGGCTGTCCACATACCCCGTAACGGCTTTTTCCGCCGCTGCAAGACGTTTTTCGATGGCTTTCCGATTATTCGTACTCGTCGGCATGACATTCGCTCCGGAGAACAGAAAGATCGCCGCCATTCCAAAGAGGACAAAGTATACGGCAAACGCATCGCGATTCATAAAGGAGAATACGCCATATGCAAGCGCCGCCGCCCCCATGACTACCATGAATAAAGCGAGCCATTTGTAAAACGGCTTTGTCTTCTCATACGTTCTCTTTTTCTTTGCCGCATTGGTGAGCTCTGTGAACAGGGACAGACGCTTCGTGAGGGCTGCTTTTGCCTGCTCCAGAACATTTACCGTCTCCTTCGCCTGCTCTGAGAGAGGAATGAGACGTTTCTCCGCCTGCTTTTTTTCAGCTTCCGCAAGGCGCTTTTCCGCCGCTTCACTCACGGTCTTTATCTGCGGGAACCGTTCCTTCACGGATGCCACGAAAGCGTCCACCTGATCCTCATATTTAAAGTTGCACTGTTTTTCCTTCCCATCCCCGTAGACAACCACCAGATACGGCATGGTGGCAAACAGGCCTTTTCCGGTAAATCCGCCTTTGCTCATCGCCACGCGCTTAAAGACACGGGAGACGGAAGATACCGGGATGTAGAAGCGCCGCTCCAGATAAAAGCTGTTGAGGTACAGAGCCTCTTTTCCGATTCCGCAGGGACCGATCTTCTTACAGTGCTTTTTATCCTCTGAAAGAATACTCTCCGGAATCTCTTTTTCTCCAAGTTTTGCCGGTTTTAAGAACATAACTCTCGCCTCCCAAATACTGAATAACCAGTATAAGCTGCCCTCAGCCTTTCACCGGGGCAGCTTATACTTTCTGCATCATCTGCAGTCAGACACTCCCAGCTTTGCAGCCTGTCTTTCGTGTCATTATAATCTTACATTATGCTGTCTGTTTCTTCGTTGCGCGGATGAAGATTCCAAGGAATACGACCGCAAGTACGATACCTACCGGGTACGCAACTGCAGTACCGAGGTTTAAGCACTCTTTTGCACAGAAGAAATATGTCATGGAAACAGCGCTCATGAAGGTTGCCGGAACTGCTGTGAGCCAGTAGTTCTTCTTTGCCTTGTAGAGGTACATGCTTGCTGTCCAGAGAACGATCATAGCCAGTGTCTGGTTTGTCCAGCTGAAGTATCTCCATACGATGCTGTAATCCATATGTCCGACGATAGCGCCGATTCCAAGTAACGGTACGCAGAGAAGCAGACGGTTCTTCCAGTTCTTCTGGTCAACCTTGAACCAGTCAGCAAGTGTTAAACGTGCGCTTCTGAATGCTGTATCACCGGAAGTGATCGGGCAGGCGATAACACCTAACATGGCAAGAGCAATGCCGACACCGCCCATGGTCTTCTGGCAGACATCATAGATGGCTGCGGACTGACCGTTCTTCATGATCTCTGCGAGACCTGTGTTTAAACCACCTGTCACTTCGTAGAGAGAGCATCCTGCTGCTGCCCAGATCAGGGCGATAATACCTTCACATACCATTGCGCCGTAGAATACGAAATGACCCTGTTTCTCAGATTTCATACAACGCGCCATAAGAGGTGACTGTGTTGCGTGGAAACCGGAGATCGCGCCGCAGGCAACGGTGATGAACATGAAGCTCCATACCGGCGTTCCGCTCGGATGCATGTTTCTGAAATTGCTCCAGATCTCCGGGATCACATATTCCGGTTTTGTGAAGATACCAAAAGCAACACCGAGTGCCATGATGATCAGGCAGATACCAAAGATCGGATAGATCTTACCGATGATCTTGTCGATAGAAATAAAGGTCGCAATAAAGTAGTAAGCCAGAATGATCCAGAGCCACATCTCTTTGTTTACGACCAGGCCCTGTGCTCCGCCGTTGCTGAACAGAGTTACGATCAGACCGGCCGGACCAACTGCGAAAACAGTACCGACCATGACAAGAAGTACAACACTGAATACACGCATCACGTTCTGCATCAGGCCGCCGAGGTAGATTCCGCATACCTCTGAGATCGAAGCACCATCATTTCTCTCGGACATCATGCCGGAGAAGAAGTCATGAACACCGCCGGCAAAGATCGTACCGAAGGTGATCCACAGGAATACGACCGGTCCCCACAATGCACCCTGCATGGCTCCGAAGATCGGGCCCAGACCAGCGATATTCAGAAGCTGGATCAGAAAGAGTTTCCATTGGGGCATGACTACGTAGTCGACACCATCGTTGATTCTGACTGCCGGTGTCTCTCTGTCATCCGGGTTGAAAATGTTATTTACGAGGTTGCCGTAGACAAAGTAACCTCCGATCAAAAGTGCCAGACAGACGAGAAAACTAATCATACAAATCCCTCCTTGAATATACATTATGCTTAGTTCTTTTTCTTCAAGCAAATGTATTATAGTATATTTTGCACAATATTTAAAGGTGGTCTGCATGAACAGCATGGTTATCTGCACAAACGGCACTCCTTTCGTCATGAACGGAGTGCCGCAGCTTCTCTTTCTGTCAGCTGATCTTCAACAGCTGTTTTAATATCTTCAGTTTTTCTCTTCCCACCGGGAGTTCCCGGCTCTCATACCCCTTCATATGTACGGAAAGTCCGTTTCCGCTGCCTGCGAAAAGTTCCGAAATAAATGACAGATTTATAAGATAGCTCTTATGGATCCGGAAGAATCCGAAGTCCGCCAGCTTTTTCTCAAGTTCTCCCAAAAGCTGGTTGACCTCATAGGATCTCGATGTGGTATGGACCACACACCCGTGTCCGTCGGTCTCCGCATACACGATCTGGGCGATCTCCAGAAACAGGATTCCGCGGCTGGCCGTCACAGGGATCTTGCCGAATACCATTGCTTCGCGCCTCTCTTCCACACCTGATCGCAGCAGCCGGAACCATCGGTGTCGTTATCCCGCCGTCCGTTCCGATGGTATTATACGCCGTTATCTCTGAGGACAGCGTAAACACACTTTTCAAAAATGGATTTATCCCGGGAATTTTAATGGGCGTGATCCTCGTTGCGATCTCCCTCTATCAGGCACGCAAGTTCAACTACCCGAAGGGAAAAGCGTTCTCTGTAGGAAACGTGCTCCACACCTTCAAGGAAGCGATCTGGGGAATCTTAATGCCGCTGATCATTCTCGGCGGAATCTTCTCCGGTTACTTCACACCGTCTGAGGCGGCTGCCGTAGCGGTTATCTACGCGATCTTCGTCTCCTTCTTTATCTACCGCGACCTTGATTTCAAGGGTCTCGTTGAGATCATGAAGCGAAGTGCAAAGACATCTGCCGTTATCATGATCATCATCGCATGCAGCGGTCCGTTCGGCTGGGTTCTCGCAAACTACAAGATCCCGGAAGCCATCGCAAGCGGAGTATTGGGAATCTCCACAAACAAGTATGTGATCATGTTCCTGATCTCCCTGATCATCCTGCTCGCCGGAGTCTTCATGGAGACCTCCTCCGCGATCATTATTCTTTCCCCGGTGTTCCTGCCGCTTGTCAAGGCCATGGGCATCAGCACCGTACATTTTGGAATCCTCTTCGTAGTTGGTATCGCCATCGGTATGATCACACCGCCGGTTGCCATCAACCTCTTCGTTGCTTCCGGTATCACGGGACTTCCGATCGAGCGGATCTCCAAATCTGTTATCCCGTACCTGATCGGACTGATCATCGTATTCTTCATGATCGTATATGTTCCGCTTCTGATCCCGGGACTTATGTAATCGTATAAGAAATCATAATACGCAAAAAAAGTCCGCCAAACCTTTCGATTCGGCGGACTTTCTATTTCCCCATTCACAAGCCGCGCTCTGCGGCTATATCTTTTGCAGGACCTGCGTCAGGAAATCACTCCGGACAAGTTTCCCGGAGAACTAAACTGCCTGCGCTTCCTCCAGTGTGGTCGTCTCGTACTTGTCGAGGATCACTCTCTGGATCATGTCCCGTGTTCCGGAATTGATCGGATGGGCGATATCGCGGTATTCGCCGTCAGCAGCTTTTCTGCTCGGCATCGCGATAAACAGGCCTTTCTCCCCTTCAATGACCTTGATATCGTGGATCACGAACTCGTTGTCCAGTGTGATGGACACGATCGCCTTCATTTTTCCCTCTTTCTCAATTCTTCTCACACGTACATCTGTTACCTGCATAATAACCTCCCCCATCTGCGCTCCCCGCAGATTTTATGTAATATACCGGATAGTCAAAAATGAATGCCCGTTTTTCTGTCTTTTACCGCACTGTCCCGAATCGTTTCGGCATGCGGCCCCCTTTTCCCCTTACAGGGTATATCTCTCGTTCTTCTCGATCACGATCTTCACATCATCCGGCTTTCCGATATACGTCGTATTCGCCCGGATCGTATCACGACTCTCAACGATGCAGTTCTCGATAACGGTATTATCCCCAATATACACGTCATTTAAGATGATCGAATTCTTGATGATACAGTTGTTTCCGATATAGACCTTCTTAAACAAAACTGAATTCTCTACCGTTCCGTTTAAGATACAGCCGCTGGATACCAGGCTGTTCTTCACAACTGCGCCCGGATTGTATTTTGCAGGCGGAAGATCATCCACCTTGGAGTAGATATCCGGATACTCTTTGAAGAAGTAATTGCGGACTTCCGGTTTTAAGAAGTCCATATTTGTCTGGTAGTAAGCATCGACGGATGCGATGTTGCTCCAGTATGTATTTAACTTGTACGCATAGATCCGCTTGAGGCCCTTGTAGCGTACCAGAATGTCCTGTACGAAGTCATATCTGTCCTCGTTCGCGCAACGCTCGATAAGTTCGATGAGCTGGCGGCGGCGGACAACATAGATACCGCAAGAGATCGTGTGGGAATCAGCCACCATCGGCTTCTCCTCAAACTCAACGATCCGCCCGTCTGCGTTCGTCTTTATCATACCGAAACGGGTCACATCCACATCGCCCGGCATGTCCTTGCAGACAACCGTGATATCGGCTTTCTTTTCGATATGATATTCCAGAACCTTATTGTAGTCCAGCTTATAGATACCGTCTCCGGCAGCGATCACTACATATGGCTCGTGGCTTCTCTTTAAGAAATCCAGATTCTGGTAGAGCGCGTCTGCTGTTCCGCGGTACCAGTCGCTGTGCTCCGCCGTGATCGTCGGAGTGAATACATACATTCCGCCCTGTTTTCTTCCGAAATCCCACCATTTGGAAGAGCTTAAATGTTCATTTAAGGAGCGGGAATTATACTGTGTCAGTACGGCAACGCTCTGGATATGAGAGTTGCTCATATTGCTTAACGCAAAATCCACGCTTCGGAAACTGCCCGCGATCGGCATCGCCGCGATCGCTCTCTTATTGGAAAGTTCGCGCATCCGCTTGCTGTTTCCGCCTGCTAAAACAATACCGATTGCTCTCATACGATTCCACCTGCCTTTATAATGTAGCCGCCACTCTCAAGCTCGCCGTTCGGATAATCTTCCGCAGCCGTCGCGCCTGAAATTGCTGTATTCCTGCCGATCCTTACGTTTTCCGGAATTATGGAATGTTCGCCGACCGTAACAAGATCAAACTGGTAAACCTTCTGGTCGTATTTGCTCGGTGCGTATTCGCCGACGCCAAGGTGTGCCCCAGCTCCGACCTTTACGTCCTCGGCAATGATGGACTTTTCGACCACAGCACCTTTTCCGATCACGCTGTCCTGCATGATGATCGAATCCTTGACCACGGCGCCCTCCTCGATCACAACTCCGGAACCGATCACGGAATTCGTTACCTCACCGTAGATCTCAGAACCCTCTCCGATGATACATTTTGTGATCTTTGCGTCAGAAGAGATATACTGCGGCGGGATACGGTCGCTCTTTGTGTAGATCTTCCAGTATTCCTCATAGAGATTGAACTCCGGGATCAGATCGATGAGCTCCATATTTGCTTCCCAGTAGGATCCTAACGTTCCGACATCTTTCCAGTAACCGTTAAATTCATAGGCGAAAAGACGTTTTCCTCTCTCATGACAATACGGAATTATATGCTTGCCGAAATCGCATCCGCTCTGGTCTTTCATGGCATGTAATGCTTCCTTCAAAACATTCCAGCTGAAAATATAGATTCCCATGGATGCCAGGTTACTTCTCGGTTCTGCCGGTTTCTCCTCGAAATCCTGGATTTTTTTATTTTCATCTGCAATCACGATTCCAAACCTGCTTGCTTCCTCAATTGGTACCGGCATTGTTGCAATCGTCACATCTGCATGATTTTCTTTATGGAAATCGAGCATCACTTCATAATCCATCTTATAAATATGGTCGCCTGATAAGATCAGGACATATTCCGGATTATAGCTCTCCATATAATTCATATTCTGGTAGATTGCATTTGCTGTTCCACTGTACCACTCACTGTTGTTGCTCTTCTCATAAGGTGGAAGAACCGTTACACCGCCATTGTTACGGTCAAGATCCCACGGAATACCAATTCCGATATGGGTATTTAAACGTAACGGCTGATACTGTGTCAGAACACCAACAGTATCAATTCCTGAATTAATACAGTTGCTGAGTGGAAAATCGATAATGCGGTACTTCCCTCCAAACGCAACTGCCGGTTTGGCAACCTTTGCTGTAAGCACTCCAAGACGGCTGCCCTGTCCTCCAGCCAATAGCATAGCTATCATTTCTTTTCGAATCACGTCAATCACCTCTCGTCACTTTCTAGTCAATCTATTCCTTTTGGTATTTTTAATTATACCACACTTCAAATCCCATGTACATCATTTTCCACAATATTTTTTACTGATTTTACATATTTTTGACACATTGCACAAATTGATAAAATTTTATCTACAATTCGTTTTTTCTGTCGAAAAGATTTTTCCCCAAAAGAATTTGCAAATTAATTTCATACGGGTATAATGAAACAAACAGAATAATTCATAAAACAGGCAGGTATCAATAAATGTATAAAATCAATTTCAACCAGCCGCTGCACATCCATTTCATCGGAATCGGCGGCATCAGCATGAGTGGTCTTGCTGAGATACTTTTAGAAGAACATTTTGCCATCTCAGGATCCGACGCAAAAGAATCCGAACTGACCAGACATTTAGAGCACATGGGTGCCCGTATTTTTTACGGTCAGAAGGCTGAAAATCTTACCGACGGCATTGATCTTATCGTCTACACCGCTGCTATCCGGGAAGACAATCCGGAATACGCGGCCGCAAAGGAGCGCAGCATCCCAATGTTAAGCCGCGCAGAACTGCTTGGTCAGATTATGGACAATTACAACAATTCCATCGCCGTTGCCGGTACCCACGGAAAGACGACGACCACATCCATGATCAGCCAGATTCTTCTCGCAGCAAAGGCTGATCCTACCATTTCCGTCGGCGGAATCTTAAAAGCCATTGAAGGAAATATAAAAGTAGGCAAGTCCGATATTTTTGTATCCGAAGCGTGTGAATATACCAACAGTTTTCTCCATTTTTATCCACGATACAGTGTTATTTTAAACGTGGAAGCGGAACACCTTGACTTCTTTAAAGATATTCAGGACATCCGCAATTCATTCCGAAAATTTGCAGAAAATACAAAAAAAGACGGTGCGATCATTATAAACGGAGAGATTGAAAACTACACAGAGCTCACCAGCGGCTTGGATCCGCAGGTAATCACTTTCGGACTGAATGACTCCTGTGACTATTATCCTTCTGATATTACCTTTGACGAAACAGCATGCGCTTCCTTTACGGCAATGCATCACGGTACCCCGGTCATGGATGTAAAACTTCACGTTCCGGGCATGCACAACGTATCAAATGCACTTGCAGCAATCGCACTCTCGCTTGATCTTGGCATTTCAACGGATGCGATTCTTGCCGGATTATCCGCTTTCGGAGGTGCAGACCGCCGTTTCCAGTACAAAGGATGTGTGGACGGGGTTACTATCATTGATGATTACGCACATCATCCGACAGAGATCCGTGCAACATTAACCGCAGCCAAAAATTATCCACACAAGCGCCTGGTCTTGGCTTTCCAGCCACACACCTATTCCAGGACAAAAGCATTTTTAGATGATTTTGCAGATGTACTGTCCATGGCAGACGTGGTCGTTCTTGCTGATATCTATGCTGCCCGTGAGAAAAATACTTACGGCATCAGTTCGAGGGATATCCTTGCAAAATTAAAGGAAAAAGGAACAGAATGCTATTATTTTCCTTCCTTTGAAGAGATCGAGAAATTTTTACTGAAAAATTGTATAAACGGTGATCTGTTGATAACTATGGGGGCCGGAGATATCGTAAACGTGGGTGAACATCTTCTTGGTCGATAAGTTATCCACATTATCCACATTCGATTGGGGAAAACTTCAACCATCGAATGTGGATTTTTTTTGTTAACATAACACATATCCATTTTCGGATTCCGTTTTCTTTTATGTCCCTTATTTTCTGTATTCCGGCACAGTTGCCATAACTTCCGTTTTTATGAATCCACTTTTTTATCCACATTATCCACATTCCCCGCAACCCTTGATTTTACAGCGTTTGTATTCAAAAATGTTCTTCTCTTTTTTCTTTTCCTATGCTATAATTTGTGGCGCAGCAAATATTTATACTTATACTTTTAGAATATTATCGAAAGAGGGTTTCCTTCATGGCTAAAATACTAATCCACAGTGACAGTGCATCTTCTGCCACGAGTGTATCGAATATTTTTATTGATGAATATATGTCTGACGCAAACGGGGAATTTGTAAAGATCTACCTGTACCTGCTGCGTCTGATGAATGCCCCGGATTCCGCTTTTTCGATTTCTTCGATTGCAGATAAATTTGAACACACGGAAAAGGATGTCAAACGCGCCCTAAGTTACTGGGAACGTATGCATCTTTTACGGTTAGAATATGATACTGAGCACAACCTGACCGGTATCTGCCTGATTGATTCTGCATCCAGAGATAAAACCGGCACAGGCGATGATTTTCCGGAAAATGAAACGGCTGCGGAAACACCTGAAGCAGACAGTGTCTCCTCTTTAGAAGACACATATCATTCCCCGGATGACGGCATTTCTTCGGTAAATACAGAATCCTTCCCGCCAAAAAGGGATTACACCCGCGATGAATTAAAACAGTTTCAGGAAAATGACCAGATTGCGGAACTTCTTTTTGTCGCGGAACGTTATCTTGGACGCCCTCTCAGCCAGACGGATATGAATACTTTTATTTATTTATATGATGAGCTTTCATTTTCATCGGATCTGATCGCATATCTGGTGGAATATTGTGTCAGCAAAAACCACACCGCTATCCGCTACATCGAAGCCACGGCGCTAAAATGGGCAGAAAGCGGCATCCGGACGGTAACCGCTGCCAAACAGGAGGCAAAGATCCACAGTCCGGCTTACTATGCGGTGATGCGCTCCTTTGGCATTACAGGAAGAAATCTGGTTCCATCCGAGACAGACTATATTGAAAAATGGCGTTCCGAATATGGTTTTTCGATCGATATCATCTGTGCGGCATGTCAGCAGACCATCCAGAGCATCCACCAGCCGAGTTTTCCTTACACTGACAAAATGCTCTCGAACTGGCGTAAATTAAACGTACATACCATGGAAGATGTAAAACGTTTAAATCTTGAACATAAAGAACGCACCAAAGCATCGGCACAGGAGGCTGCCGGTCCGAAAAACAAGTTTACAAGCATCGGGCAGCGCTCCTATGAATATGATGAGCTTGAAAAAATGTTACTGACAACCAATTCAAAACATTGATACCATAGAGTAGTGTGAAAACATTGTCTTCATACTAAAACAGGCAAAAATGGAGATTAGGATAAGAACATGCCTCTGACAAATTCACAATACGATGAGATTATACGGGCATATGATGCCCGACAGTTAAAAAATGAACATGACAGGGAAGAACGGACCCGTTATGCCTACATCAAGATCCCACGTCTCCGTGAGATCGATGATGCCATTGCGACCTGCTCCGTTGCACAGGCAAAAAAGCTCTTAGACGGTGATACCATGGCTCTTAATACCCTGAAAGAACAGATTGCCTCCTACCGCAGTGAAAAAAAGGATCTTCTGAAAAAAGCAGGACTTTCTGCTGATTATCTGGAGACTTCTTACAAATGCCCGGATTGTAAGGACACCGGTTTTATCGACGGGAAACGCTGCCACTGTTTTACACAGGCTGCGATCGATTTAGTCTATACCCAGTCGAATTTAAAAAGCATCCTGCTCCGTGAGAATTTTTCCACATTTTCTTTTGACTATTATTCTGATAAAGACATAAATCCTGCAACCGGGTTATCATCTTTGGCAACAGCAAAAGATGCCGTTGCGAAATGTCATGATTTTATTGATCACTTTGATGATACATTTTCCAATCTGTACTTTTACGGAGATACCGGCATCGGCAAAACGTTTCTGTCAAACTGTGTTGCAAAAGAGCTGATGGATCACGGTCATTCTGTAATTTACTTTACGGCGTTCCAATTATTTGATATATTAAGCAAGGGTGTATTTGCAAAAGATGAGGAAGCGATTGCCGCAAATGAAAATATTTTTACCTGCGATCTTCTGATCATCGATGATCTCGGCACAGAGCTTACAAATTCTTTTACGACTTCCCAGTTGTTTTTGTGCTTAAACGAAAGGATCCTGCACCGGAAATCAACCATCATTTCCACAAACCTCGGATTGTCCCAGCTTACCGATCTGTATTCGGAGCGAATCTTATCAAGAATTATGGACAATTATGTTCTGATCAAATTATTCGGGGAAGATATCCGGATGCAGAAACGAAGACGCTGATGTTCTATAAACACAAAATACATTTTCTGCCTTCAATTAGAGCAATCTATTGAAATACATGTAAACAAATTTTTATGGAGGAACCATTCAATGCCAAACGATGAAAGAAACCTGGAAACCTTACCTGATGGAGCACTCGGTCTGATCCCGCTTGAGAGCTGCAAAGAGCTTGGTCTGAAAGTAGACAAGTACCTGGTCGGCTGGAGAGAAAAAAGACAGCATCAGCATGCATCTGATCTTGCCTTTAAAGATTACCGCCGCGATTCTTACATCATCTCTACCGCTGTTCCGCGTTTTGGAACCGGCGAAGCAAAAGGTGTGATCAAAGAGTCTGTCCGTGGATACGATCTGTACCTGATGGTCGATGTGACAAATTACAGTCTTACCTACTCCGTATGCGGCCATGAGAACCACATGTCACCGGATGACCACTATGCAGATTTAAAACGTATTATCGCAGCCGTTGGCGGTAAAGCAAGACGTATCACCGTCATCATTCCTTTCTTATATGAAAGCCGTCAGCACAAACGTACTTCCCGCGAATCTTTAGATTGTGCTTTAGCATTACAGGAACTGACTGCAATGGGTGTAGATAACATCATCACATTTGATGCACATGACCCGCGTGTACAGAATGCGATCCCGTTAAAAGGCTTCGAGACCGTACAGCCTGCTTACCAGTTCGTAAAAGGTATCTTACGCGAAGTAACCGACTTAAAGATCGATTCCGATCATATGATGGTAATCAGCCCGGATGAAGGTGGTACCAACCGTGCTGTATATCTTGCAAGCGTTCTCGGATTAGATGTCGGTATGTTCTATAAGAGACGTGATTACAGCCGTATCGTAGACGGACGCAACCCGATCGTTGCGCATGAGTTTTTAGGTTCCTCCGTAGAGGGAAAAGATGTTATCATCATCGATGATATGATTTCTTCCGGTGAAAGTATGATCGATGTTGCAACAGAGTTAAAGAAACGTAAAGCAAACCGTATCTTCGTCGTTGCAACTTTCGGACTCTTCACAAACGGTTTAGAGAAATTTGATCAGGCAGTTGCAGATGGAACGATCTACAAAGTCGTTACCACAAACCTTACCTATCAGACACCGGAACTCTTATCCAAACCATATTACATCAGCTGTGATATGAGCAAATACATCGCTTATATCATTGATACCTTAAACCATGATTCTTCCATCAGCGATCTGTTAAACCCGTATGACAGAATCGAACGTCTGGTATCTAAATACAAGGCAGAGCAGAAATAATTCATTCTGAAATATCAAAAAAGCCGGTACTTTTTCGTGCCGGCTTTTCTTATACAATGGAATGCATGTCTATAAACATTCTGGCATCAAAAAAAGAAACCATCATACACTTTTGTATAACGGTTTCTTCTTATCTCATTTCTATGTAAGTCCGTCTGGCAAACGCTCCTAAAACAGATCAACTCTTCCTGCAAACTTCTGGTTGATCACATAGTACGCTGCAAATTCTTCCGGTTTTAAATATACCTGAAGGCTCTTGATGGATGATGCTCTGTGACCATCTGCAACAAACTCATTTTTTGCTTTCTCAATCACATCTGCAACAATCGCTTCATTCCCCTGATACTGGATAAATACTTCCGGTTTTAATTCTTCTTTTGCTGCCTTTGCTGCTTTCTTTGCTGCTCTTGACGGTTTCTTTTCTCTTGCCGGTTTTGCTGTTTCTTTTGTCTCAGCTGCTGTATCTTTGACTGTCTCAGTCTTTGCTGCTGCTTTTTCTTCTACAGCTTCTTTGACTGCTGCTGTCTTTTCTGTTACTGCTGCTTTTACTTCAGATGCAGACTCTTTGACTGCTGTCTTCACATCCTGTGCTGCATTTTTTGCTGCCTGTAAAACATCACTGGCCTTCTCATTTGTCTTCGGCTCTGCTGCCTTTACCTGATTTGTTTTTTCTGCTTTGATTGCATTATTTTTTGCTACAGTTCCTTTTGCCATAATGAATTCCCTCCTCAACAAAACTTACTCACAAACTAAAAACTTCTCCATTGCGTCTAATGCTTCTTCTTCATCGCTTCCTTCAGCGACAATATTCACTGTCATACCCTTTGAAGGATTAAATGCCATGATTCCCATGATACTCTTTGCATTGATCCGGCGGTTATTGCTCTCAAGGATAATCTCACTGTCATAGCGGCAAGCCACCTGAACCAGTTCTGCAATTGGATTATCATGTTCTTTTGAAACATTCGAAACCACTACTTCTTTTCTGCTCATATTCATCCTCTTCCTCTTTTCAAGTACTTCTCAAAATATAACCCATTCGACTTTAATTTGCAATACGTCTCACTTAAATCTGTTAAAGTTCAACGAACTATTCTATGGAAGCACTGTTTTTTTATGCAGTTTTCTCTTTTTTTCATGTATTTATATTGGAAATGTATCTGTAAAACCTGCCTTTTTCTGCATTTGCTTTATTTCAGATATGTGAAGAAAACATTTCCTGCTCCTTTAAACACTTCATCTGCTTCCGTTATACTCTGTTTAAAATTGTTTCCGGATGAAGAATCAAAAATAATGACATTATTGGCATCATATCCTACCACCAGAACCGCTTCATTGCTTCCCGTCATTGCAAATACCGGATTACCGCAGCTTACATAGTAAAGGACTTCTTCCACACTGCACCCGGTCAGATCTAAAATTCTTGCATCTTTCATTGTATTGCTCAAAATATTCTTCGGTGTCTCACCGCCTGCAATCAATGCACTGACACTGATATTAATTCCTTCTTTCTCAAGCATTGCATTGATACACTGAGCAATGCTGCCGGAAGAAGCATCTTCCGCGCCGACTGCGATATCAGAGAGTGCCGGTTTGATTGCATCTCTGGAACGTTTCCAGATATACTCCTGATCCTCGCCTACTACGACTCCCATCTTTTCATTTGCCTTTGTGATCGCACCTGCCACCTGATCTGTGGTATAAACCACATCACCTTTTACATAAACATAATATTTTCCGTTACCACCCTTATCTTCAAGTGTGAGCGTGCGATCCTGCTCTAATATGGTTTCTCTCGGAGTCAGCAGTCTTGGAGCCTTTTCCCCCACATTTTCCGGCAAAGATATTTCAAACCGGGTCTCTTTACTGTCAGAACTGCTGCTTACAATGGAAACTATTTTATTTCCATCTCCCTCCCGGTTCATGATCATATCCTGATCTGCGTCCACATACGCCGTACCATTATACTGAATACGGTTTAAGTACATAGTGTAATCTTCAATATCAACCCCGGAAACATAATATCCATTTTTTTCGTATGTCTTTAAAACGGACGGCGTATCGGATGACACATCTAAAATTTTAATCTGATACATCGGGAAGATTACATTTCCCGCAGCCTCCGTTGATACATCTGCCGCATTCGCTACGCCATATACAAAATCGTCTCCCATAAATCCAAGCGGTTTTACATACTTTCCACTGCCTTCTGTTATGGTAAATGTTTTTTCACTGGAAAAGTTGATGAGCGAAATTGTATCACTCTGTCCGTTCTGGCTGTCTTTCGTCCATGCAAAATAACGGTCGGATTCTGAAACCGCATATATTTCTTTATCCAGTCCCTTGATCAGCTCTTTCATTTCCAATGTACTAAGATCGATTCCATACACACTGCCATCGACCATCAGATATAATTCTCCGCCCTCAGTCACATACATCATCTGACCAAGTTCGGATTTCATGACCTCGTATGCCTTATCCGAAGATATGAATGCAAGCTCCTCATTTGTGTTTGAAAGACTGTCATAATGATTGACCTCAATTCCCACTTCCCCCTCATGGTTTCCGCGGTTCATATAGCCATATACGATATAATCAAGGCTTCCCGCCTCATCGATCCTGACAATTTTGATATCATGTTCCCCGTAATTTTCACGGTTGTCAATTCCTTCATATCCACGGAAACTGAACACTTTTGCGAGTGTATTCTCCGTCTCATTGTAACTCCAGAGTTCGCCCTCCTGTACAAAAGCGACCGTGGTTCCGGTCTCATTCGCCTGATACTCCACATTTCCGGAGCGTATCCCAAGCTCAATATAATTGTCAAAAAAGCTTGCATTTTCCCCGCGGAAAATCTGATTCATCCGGCGTTCAAAATTGAGCAGATACATCCGGCTGCTTGTATAGCGCACTCTGTAATATTCTTCTACATTATAATATTCACTCTCGCCACCCTCACCGATACTCGTCACAACATAATCCAGCACGATCACATTATAGGTATCCGTAATTTCTTTTATGGATGGCACCGGCGTCGTTAACTGCTCTCCGTTAAAATCTGCCCATGCAAGCTGTTTTAATGAAGAATTTAATGAAACAAACTGTAATGTTGTATTATCGCCGGTTGTTTTTTCCATATACGTTGACAGTGTTCCCGATGTCTCACTGTTGAACGTGGTATTATGAAACTCTTTTACAAATTTCAGGGATTCGTCTACATGCGCATTTGGCATTTCCACAATCCTTGTATAATAATAAATGACATCATTTCCGCTCTCTAAATTAATAAGAAGTAAATACTCTTCCCCCTCCTGAAGCAGATTCTGGATTTCAAGTTCTGCTTTGATCGTACCTTTTTTCTCATCATAGGAATTGACATCTGCATTGGCGATCAGTCTCTCCCCATCAAGGCTTCGTATTTCATACGAGATCGCATCCACGCTTGTCTCGTATGTCTGGATCGTAACCGGAAGTTTTCTGTCTTTTCCAATCGGTGTGATCGTATCGCGCATACTCGCAGCATTCATCTTTGTATGATATCCATATAATTCATTGACTTCCTGTTCACTGCTCTCTAATGTGATGACCGGTAATGTGGCATTTTTCATTTCTGTTGTCAGATCTTCATTGACATGATTTGTCATCATACTAAATACTCCGACTGCCACAAAAAAAATGACGGTCAGTACGACTGCCTTAATTGCACCTTTCTGCACGATATTGTCTCCTTACTCTATGTGAATGAAATATCATTTTCCCTGTTAAAACCGCCATCTTTGTAATTTCTTCTGAAACCCGAAAAAAAGCGACAGATATATTGTATGCATTTTTTTTCAAATCCGCAATGCCTATCGCTGATTCTTTTTGAAATTTTAAGAAAGAGAATCTGGCAAATATCATTTTCCAGAAAGATTCGGGTGGTAAAAGGTGGCTTTTAATTTTTTGATTGTCATAAATTAAAAAACGGGCAGTGTACCTATGACCTGCCCATTTTCTGTAACATTTGTTTTACCACCAGCGTCTGCATCTTCTGTGCCTGCAGCGCCGTCTGTACATCTCATTATTTAATAATACCCCGATCAGGCTCCGCATATCATCACGTCCTCCAGGGGGCGGTGGAGGCGGCATTCCAGGTCCCGGTGGAGGCGGGGGCGGCATCCCGGGTCCCGGCGGTGGATTCATTCCGCCCCAGTACTGTTCTGCCTCAACATTCTTTTCTTCCCCTGCCACATTGCGGTAGATCCGCTCTGCCACCTGTTCTAACATCAGGCGGTCCGGATACTCGTCAAACATCAGGCTCCCCTCATACTCCATCTTGTCGCACTCATCTTCCACATAAGAAAGGATTGTCTTCACCTCTTTCGGATAAAGCTCCTTCATGCGTTCCATATCTTTTTCATATTCCATTTCCGTCAGATACAGATTCTGCATCGGATAGCTCATATAAAAAGGCATTTTCGGCACATCCATCTGCATACGGAAAAACTGTTCCTGATTATAGTCCACACATTGCTCCTGTCGCTAACATCTCTATATCATATGCGTAAGGAATACTTTTGTGCGGGTTCCATTATGCGTTAGAATTATTCAAACAAAATATTTTTGTATTTCGTATAACCTTCTTTTTTCATCTGCACGGATGCCTCTTTTTTGTCCCCTTCATGCGTAAACTCATACACATTATAAGCACCGTCACGGTAGGCAAAATCCGCTCCGTTATCCTGATAATGCAGATAAGTTCCATTGCCCGGATACACGCGCATTTTCAAGGTATCATACGTCTTTTCACCGACGTACTGTGCCAGTTCATAAGTTGGGATCATGCCTCCCTCTTTTACGAACATCGGACAGGTATCAAGCGGTGCGTCTACCATATAATACTGTCTGCCCTGATATGGTTTCTTTGTCTCATAATCATACCAGACACCTTCCGGAAGATATACGATCTTTTTCGTCTCTCCCTGCTCTAAAACAGGTGCAGCTAAAAGATTTTCTCCGACTAAAAATTCACCGTTTAAGTTCCAGACTTCCGGATCATTCTCATAATGTAAAACCAGAGGACGCATAATCGGCAGTCCGGTCAGTTCACATTCGCGGAACAGATCATACAGGTATGGAAGTAACTGATATCTTAATTCCACAAATTTGCGGTAGATGCGGATCGTCTCCTCATCAAACTGCCATGGCTCCTGGAATGTACTTCCCATGGAAGAATGGTTACGGAACAGTGGGGAAAATGCACCAACCTGAACCCAGCGGCACATTAATTCCGGTGTACAGTCTGCACCAAATCCGCCGACATCCGTTCCCGCAAATGCAATTCCGCTCATACCGAGATTGCAGAGCTGTGGAACCGCCATTCTAAGATGTGCCCAGAGGCTCTGGTTATCTCCGGTCCATACGGTAGAGTATTTCTGTGTTCCTGCATAACATGCTCTTGTGATCACGAACGGTCTTCTTCCATCGGCTTCCTTTAATCCTTCATAAGTTGCCTTTGACATCAGATGTCCATAAACATTATGCATTGCCGCATGATCTGTCTTTTGATCCTCGTCCGTAAAAACGACATCCTGTGGAAGTTCTCCACGGAAACTTGCAGGCTCATTCATATCATTCCATGTTCCTCGCACACCAAGATCCACTAAGAATTTCTGATTTTCTGCCCACCATTTTCTTACATCCGGCTTTCCAAAATCAGGATATACCGCTTCGCCCGGCCATACTTCATTGACGTATACTTCCCCTTCCGGTGTTTTTGCAAAATAATCATTCGCGATTCCCTCATCATACTTTGCATATCCCGGATCTAATTTCACACCCGGATCAATGATGCAGACAACCTTAAAACCATCCTCTGCGATCTCTTTTATGATTGCACCCGGTGCTCCAAACCCCTTTTCATTCCAGGTAAATACGCGGTACCCATCCATATAATCGATATCAAAATGGATCGTATCACATGGAATCTGCAGTTCTCTGTATTTGTGTGCCACACGTCTGATATCATCAGCTGACATATAGCCCCATCTTGACTGATGATGTCCTAATGTCCAAAGCTGCGGCAGAGGGGTTCTTCCGGTCAGATAAGTATAGCCTTCCACAATATCCGTCATTTTTTCCCCGGAAATAAAATAATAATCGAGATTTCCGTTCTCTGCACTGTAATAATAGCAGGCGCTGTTCTCTTTTCCCAGATTGACATGTGATCTGTAAGTGTTGTCAAAGAACATTCCAAATACGCCCGCATCTTTTAATGTGATCAAAAACGGAATGGATTTATACAATGCCTTAAAATCGTCCGTGTGTGCCTGTGGCAGATCGGAATTCCAGTTTTCATATTCATAATTTCTTTTATTTAAAACGCCTGTTTTATCTCCGAGTCCATAGAACTTTTCATCCCCGCTCATCTGCTTTACGACCATAACAGGATCTTCTTTTTCACCCTCCGCAGATACGGCATGTCCCTCAGACTCTAACGTTGCAAGTGCTTCATCGCTTAATTTCTTTTTTTTCTTTCGCTCTCCCCTGAAATCTGCACATAAAAGTGTACCGTCTTTTTTATAAAAATCGATCAAAAAATCATCGTATACTTTGGCTGTCAGCTTATCTGTTTTAATCTGTACTGCTCCGCCTTCCTCAGAGACATCTACGGTAACCGGAAGTCTTTTATCTCCCTCGATTGCTTTTGAACGGTGGTCTTTCGACTGGTACGGAACAAATACATTCATGATCGTGTCCGTGACTGCCGTGACATACGCCGTTCCATGTTCAAATTCAAATTCTACTGTACTTCCATTGGTCTGATAAGAAAGTTTTTTTCCTAACATATGCTTCTCCATTTCTATTTTTACATTTTTGCAATGTCCTGTAATTCCTGTAACAGTTCAAGATCCGACTGCTGCACCTTCATGTTCGTCGTGATCGGTTCCTCACCCGGTTTTGTCACGGTAATCTCAATGATTGTTCCCTCCGTGATGCCGGTGGAAAATACTGCGTTTAGAAATGCAGCAAATTTCGGGTGATTTGCCGTGAATTTATTTTTTGCATTCATGATCTTCATTATTGATGCCGGATTTATCATCGCTTTTCTCCTTTTCCTGTGTGGGGGTGGTTATATTACTTTAGTACGGTTATTATACTATAAGATGGCTGGTTTGTCCCGAAAATTTACGAAATTTATTTTCACAAATTTGGTGGAAAAGGTGTATCGGTGTGTTGTGAATGGCAGATTCCCCGGCACCTTAGGAAAGCACCGGAAATCTGCATACATTCTATTCTACTAAATACTCTCTTCAATTTTGTTTTTGTGCGTTTTCGACGAACTGCATATCTACCAGTTCATCGTACTGATAGGTACCCTGATATACATCGGATGCAATGGATACTTCCATATCATTTTTTACTGCCTCCGGTGTGATGATTCCATCGACACTCCAGAGTCCATCTTTATAGGCACGGTCGATCGCTGCTTCAATGTCTTCGGCCGGTGTGGTTGGAAATTCCTTTCCGGCAGCGCGGACCGCAGTTTTTTTATCCTGTGCAGCAGAAAGCGATTTTAACATTGCATTGACAAAGTGCTGTACTGTCTCCGGGTCATTCCGGATGGTTGACTGTGACACACTGAGTACGGAGTAAGCGTAGTCTCCAAGATCTGTAAACTGGTAAAATGCATCCGTCCATACACCTGATTTCATACCGTCAACGATCTGTGGTTCCGCTGCCCAGGAGATATCTGCCTGACCGCTCTGTACCACGGCAACTGAGGTGGACATATCTGCCGGTTCCACCATCACTACATCCTTATCCGGATCAAGTCCAATTGACAGTAAAAGATAGCGCACACACAGATTCGGGCTACCGCCAAATCTGCCGGAGTTGATCTTTTTTCCTTTGAAATACTGTGCAAGTTCTTCATCTGTATTTCCTGTGTATTCCTCGCCAACTGCCGCACACAGATACACATTAGCGCGGTTCACACAGTTGCAGACAGCAATCACCGGATCTGGGCAGTTCCCGGATGCATTCGGAATTGCATTTGAATCCACTCCACCGATTACTCCCCACGCATCCCCGCTCATCACCGACGTCACATGCGAGCCGCCCGTAGCCTGGATCACCTCCACATCAAGGCCTTCCTCCGCAAAAAATCCCTCCTGCTGCCCGATATAAAGTGGAAGATACCCGATCGAATGTAACGGCTCCGCAATCACGATTTTTTTGAGTTCCACACTCTCCTGCTGCGTTTTTCTTCCACTGCATGCTGTCGCAAATAAACTTGCTGCAAATACAACGTAAGCCAAACAACTGAACAATTTTCTCTTTAACATTTTCCTTTTAAACATTTCGACCCATTTTCACTTTTTAATATAATATGGACTCAGGTGCCCAAAGGTGTATCACAACATAGCGGCTGGTGTCCTCCTCACGCCTTACGATAAATCGCCAGATGTTCCGTCATCCATTTTTCCAGTTCCACCACCGCAAAATACATCACCATCGCAAGCAGCGACAGAACGATCACACCAACCCACACTAACGTGGTATCCAGAATAGTTCCCGCATAAATGACCATTCTGCCAAGTCCGTGCCCCGATGCGATAAATTCGCCGACGATTGCTCCCGCAAGCGCCAGTGAAATATTGATCCGAAGGCTTCCAAGCATCCACGGAAGCACTGCCGGAACCACGACTTTTCCAAACACCTGCCATCTGGCAGCCCCAAGAGAATAAAGTAAGGTTTCCATCGACTCATCCACATTCTCCACCCCGCTGACCGTTGCAAGCGCACAGGATATTACCGTCATTAAAAATGCCAGCATCACTTTAGATGAAAAACCGATTCCAAACAGTACAATTAAAATTGGTGCAAGTGCCAGTTTCGGAATTGCATTAAACATCACAAGATACGGCTCAAAAATCTTTGCAAACGTCTTTGACCACCAGAAGGACAATCCTAAAACTGCGCCGCCCAATGTTCCCGCTAAAAAACCGCCGATCGTGGACATCGAGGTAAAGTAGATATCATATGCAAGATTTTTCTCTTTCCACTGTACGATCGCAGTCTGTGCGATCAGGGACGGTGAGCTCCAGTAATAGTCATCGATCCACCCCAGACGTGCACTTACCTCCCAAAACAGCAGGATGGCGACCCCAAGCAGGATACGTCCTGCCCTTATCCCTTTTTTCTGTTTTCTCCGGTGTTTTTCTTCCCGCCTGTCTGCCTGCATCGCCAAAACGGATTTAGGTTCATAATACTCCACCTCATACGCTTCTTTTTTCATCACTCATCCCTCCCATCAAGTGCTGTTTCAGATCCCAGAAATCCGTCTCCAGCATATCTTCCTGTTTTCTTGGCCGTTTCAAATAAACGGTAATTTTTTCTTTCACATACCCCGGACGACCGGAAAATACATAGATGATATCTGACAGATAAATTGCCTCATCCATATCATGTGTCACAAATAAAACCGTCTTATGAAAATCTTCCCAGATCTCTAACAGCCAGTTCTGCATAGACTGTCTCGTCTGCGCATCCAATGCACCAAACGGTTCATCTAACAGGATAATTTCCCTGTCATACAAAAGTGTGCGAAGGAGCGCCGCTCTCTGCCTCATTCCACCGGACAGCTCGCACGGATAATTTTTCTCAAATCCCGAAAGTCCGTACTTTTCCATCAGTGGCAGTGCCTGTTTTCTCGCTTCCCGCTTCGGCACGCCCTTTATCTCAAGTCCCAAAATAATATTGTCGATGATCGTACGCCACGGGAGAAGCATATCTTTTTGCAGCATATATCCAACGTAACCTTTTTCCCCTAAAATGCTTTTCTCTCCAATCGTAATATCTCCCGATGTCGGCGGCAGAAGTCCCGCCACAATATTAAATAACGTCGACTTCCCACACCCGCTCGGCCCAATGATCGACACAAATTTTCCATGCGGTATCAAAATATCGACCGGACGGAGAACCTGACGCATCTCTCCATTATTATAAAAACTTTTTGTAATGCCCGAAATTTTTATATCATGAAGCGAAGCTTCATGATCGTGATCTACACTCGCTTCGCTCGGCAGTCTTTTTATATCATAAGCCATACTGACAGCTTCTTTAATCTATTCTTATTCTAATATATTCCGGTCTGGTACACTTTGACATATCGTTCTGAAAACAAAAAAATCCGGAAACAAAGATTTCTCTCCATTTCCGGATTTCTGTCAAACATATTTTATTTTACGCGCAGAATCTCTCCTGCTTACAGCATTTTCTTTTTCTTAAAATAAATGATCTCTCCCGCAATGATGCAGATGCTGACTACAATAACGACCGGATACGCATATTTCCATCCGAACTCCGGCATATTTGGAAAGTTCATGCCATACCATCCGGCAATCAGGGTCAGTGGGAGAAATATCGTCGTTACTACCGTTAAGATACTCATGACCTTATTCTGCTGTACATCGATCAGTGACTGGTATAACTCACGGATCTGTACTAAATATTCCCGCAAGAGTTCCACATGATCATGCAGGCGTTCCACACGGTTCGCATAAAGCTGCCAGAGCGATCGCTCCTTGTCTGTCAGTATCTGTCCGAAATCACTCTGCATGGCATCTGCCAGATTGACAAGCTGCTCATAATATGCATGATATGCCGAAAAACGTTTCCTGTACTGCAGAATGATCTCATAGAAATGCTCCGGGATCTTTTTTAAAAGCTCTTCCTCAATGGAGGCTAATTTTTCCTCCTGCTGCTGCAGATAGATCACATCATCCTCGATCAGCATCTCAAAAATCATAACGAGGAACTGATGCATGCTGCACTCTGTGGGTATAATTTTTTCCAGCCTTCCAAGACACGTCTTTAGGAAACTGCCATCCTCGATCAACAGCAGTTCTTCGCCTCTCAGATAAAATCCAAATACGATATACGTCACTCTGCCCTTTAGGGCACGCGGTATCTTCATCGTCCCAAACAGGCAGTCCCCATAACTTTCTGCCTTGCAGTACTGTACCGGATTCATGCTGCGGAACAAATTCCGTTTATGTGGATACGCACCCTCTAATTCCTTAAACTCAGACAATTCCATCAGACAGATTTTCTTTTCACTGTTTAGATAATATTCCTGCATATTTTATTTTACCAATTTTGCGATCACTTTCACCAGATCCTCGATATTGGCACCGGAAGTATTGATGCACAGGTCATAATTTAACTTCTCGCCCCAGGTCTGTCCGGTAAAGAACTGATAATATTTGGAACGTCTCTTATCCACATCCTGAATATGACGTCTCAGCTCTTTGTCTGTAAAATGTTCCTGCTCCGGTGCACGCTTTCTGCATCGCTCCATGCGCGATTCCATATCTGCATAAATAAACAGGCGCAGCGGCTTTTTGTCGCGCAGGATATAATCTGCACTTCTTCCGACGATCACACAGTCTGATTTCTCCGCGAGTTCCTGTACTAACAGGCTCTGTTCTCTGTAAATCGCATTGTTCTGTTCCATCACAGGATCCGCGCCCATATAAAAAGTTCTCCCGATTGTGATCGGCATCAGGGCAGTCGGACCATTTTCCATTACATGCTGCACATAACCTTCTGCAAGTTCGGTTCTCTTTGCAATCTCTGTTATAATCTCGTTATCATAATAGGCAATTCCAAGTTCATCGGAAAGTCTCTTTCCAACCTCTCGTCCGCCACTGCCAAATTCACGTCCGATTGTTATAATTTTTCCCATATGTATCATCTCCTGATTCATCGTTTTCTATAAATAAACTATAACACTTTCCCGCGTTAACGTCCAATTCTATTTTCTAATCAACACTTTTTAATGATTCCGTCATGCTGATCGCATCGATCTTCTTTCGCATCAGCCGGTCCACAAACCAGGTAAACACCAGAGTCAGCACCACACTATATACAAAGCTGACCGGTTTTACATGTACATCAAAGGCCACCATATCCACGACAATCTGGCTCATGACAAACCGGTGCAAAAATACACCGAGCACAAGCCCTGCAAGTGCGCCGAGAAATGTCAGAATCGTATTTTCCCGGAACACATATGCGGCTGTCTCATTTTCGTAAAACCCGAGCACCTCGATCGTTGCGATCTCGCACACACGCTCCGTAATATTAATATTTGTCAGGTTATATAAAACGATAAAAGCAAGTCCCGCTGCACACAAAATAATGACCACAACGATCAGATCCATACTGCCCATCATGCTTGAAAAACGTTCCATGTCATCCTGTGAAATATTGACCGCTGCCACATCCGACATTGCCATCAGGGATGTTCCAAGCAGATGTGCATCTGTGCCCTCAGAAACACACACAAATGCGTTTTTGTATTCCGGTTCCGTTTTCATCTGTTCTTCATAGGTATCCGCAGACAAATAGACATAATTATATACAAAATTTTCACACAGCCCGCTTACCGTCACGGATATGGTTTTCATGTCGGAATCCTGCAGTGTCACGGTATCTCCGGTCTTTATCCCAAGTTCATCTGCCACTTTTGCGGAAATAACCGCCTCTCCCTTTTTCGGGAATGTGATCGGTACTCCTTTTTCCGTATGCAAATTGACAAACGGCGTCATATCCGAATCCGGATCTGCAATGATAAGGCTGACGGATTTTGTCTTTTCACTGCCAACTAAATCCATGCTCTTTTCTGCCACAAACACAGATTTTTCCACACCGTCCTGTTCTTTGCTTTCCAGTTCACTTTTTTGCTCCGGTGTGACGGACGATGAATAAGTCACACCGATATCATAGGTCTGGATCTGCGTATACTGCTGCGTCACAATTCCCGTCACAGAATCCCTCACCCCAAATCCGGTCACCAAAAGTGCGCTGCATCCGCTGATGCCTGCGACCATCATGAAAAACCGCTTTTTATACCGGAAAATATTCCGCATGGAAACCTTCTGCAAAAATTTAAGCCTCTTCCATACAAACGGTATATATTCAAGGAATACACGTTTCCCGGCTTTCGGTGTTTTCGGACGCATCAGCTCTGCCGCAACCTCCGTCAGTTCGCGGCGGACAGACACAAAGGTTGTACCGATAGAACAAAGCAGTGATACGATCACGGAAATGACTGCTAATTTCCAGTCAAACACATAAACCAGGGAATCCATCTTATAGAGCATGCCGTATGCATACCAGATCACTTTCGGGAATAAAAATGTCCCAAGTGCAAATCCGGCCACACATCCGGTCAGCGCCGCGGAGCCGGAATAAAACATATATTTTGCCATAATGGTATGTTCACTGTAGCCGAGTGCCTTTAACACACCGATCTGTGTCCGCTGTTCCTCCACCATACGGTTCATCGTCGTCACACACACAAGTGCCGCTACCAGAAAGAAGAAGATCGGAAATACATCGGCAACTCCGTCCACGATACCGGAATCGCTCTCAAAGCAGACATACCCAACATTGGTATCGCGTCCGAGCACATAGGTATCAGGATCTTTTAATTCCTTTAAAGTTTTCTCGCCATCACTGATCTTTTTCTCCGCTTTTTCTATTTCCTCATTGTAAGTTGAAAGTCCGTCCTCATATTCCTTTTTCCCATCTTCATACTGCGTTTTCGCATCGGATAATTCTGCTTCCTTTTCTGCTATCTGTGTTTTGGACTCTTCCAACTGTTTTTTCGCTTTTGCAATGGCGCTCTTTCCGCTCTCGATCTGCTTTTGGGCTTCCGCGATCTGCGCTCTTCCGTCTGCAATCTGTGCCTTTGCATCTGCAATCTGTGATCCTGCATCCGCTAATGCATCTCCCGAAGAAAAACTGCCTGCCGCACCATTTCCCTGATCTCCATTTTCGGAAAAAAGCCCCTCAGAAATTCCGTTCAATGCTTTCTGGATCTGTCCGACTCCCTGCGCATAACCGATTCCAAGTGCAACTTCCGCCTGATCTAACTGTGTCTCTTTCTCCTGAATCGCCTTTTCTGCTTCCGTCAGTTCTGCCTCTTTTTTTTCTAATTCATCCGGGGCATATTCCAATTTTTTCTTTGCATCTGCAAGCTGCTTTTCGCCGTCTTCGATCTGGCTTTTTGCATCTTCTAATTGTTTTTTTGCATCATCAAGCTGGCTCTTTTTCTCCTCTTTTTTCTCTGCAAGCTGTTTTTTTCCATCTGCAAGTTTTGTCTCTGCCTCCGAACGCACTGTCTGATAACGCTCTGCTGCAAGATCCTCCGTCAGTGCTTCCCACGCATCCTGTTTTTGTTCTATGTAAGCATCATATTCTTCACTGTACAAAGGAAAATCGCAGGCAAATTTCACATAAACTTCCGTATAATAATCGTCTGCAAATCCTTCCGGCAAAAGATAGACAAATCCGCTCACCCTGCCGTTGCCAAGCGACGTACTTCCGCGCTCAAACTGCGAATACAGAGGAGACTGCACGATTCCGGTGATCTTATACTCGCGGTTTGAAAAATGTTCCAGATCGTCCTCGTCATTGCCGTCGGACAATTTGATCGTTTTTCCAATCATGGATGCGCCGTAAAGATTAGAGTCCACCACGCACTCCCCTGCATTTTCCGGCAATTCGCCGTCCACAAGCACCAGCCGGTTAACATCCTCTGTGATGCTGTGCATTTTTAGCACGCGCTCTTTGCCGCCGCTCTCACAGACAATGTCAAACGTGACTGCTCCCTCTGCCGCTTTTACATCTTTTTGTTTTTTTATGGTCTCTACTTCATCCTCAGAAAAACCGACCGTGGAGATCAGGCGGTAGTCGTAAAGAGCTGTCTTATCAAAATAACGCTGCGCCGTTTTTAACATGGCAGGCTGTGTGACCTTCAGTCCTGCAAAAAATCCGACACCCAATGCAACGATCGCCAGGATAGCGAGAAAACGGCCGAGACTTTCCTTTATTTCCCTGAATGTTGATTTCCAAATCATTGATCTCATAACCGTCTACCACTCTATATCTGCAATGTCTACAATGTGTTCATTTTTTTCCATGGAAACGACTGTGCCGCTCTTTACCGTGATGATGCGGTCCGCCATCGCTGTAAGTGCCTGGTTATGCGTGATGACCACGACTGTTTTTCCATTTTCGCGGCAGGTGTCCTGCAATAATTTTAAAACTGCTTTTCCGGTATTATAATCGAGAGCTCCGGTCGGCTCATCGCAGAGCAGAAGTTTCGGGTTTTTTGCAAGCGCACGCGCGATCGCGACACGCTGCTGTTCTCCACCGGAAAGCTGTGCCGGGAAATTTAACAGACGGTCTTTCAACCCGACTTCCTCAAGCACTGTTGCCGCCGGAAGCGGATCTTTACAGATCTGCGCCGCAAGCTCTACATTTTCAAGTGCTGTCAGGTTCTGCACGAGGTTGTAAAACTGGAACACAAATCCGATGTCGAAACGCCGGTATGAGGTGAGCTGTTTTTTGTCATAGTTTGAGATTTCCTGTCCGTCTAAGAATACCTGTCCGCTGGTTAAGGTATCCATTCCTCCTAATATATTTAAAATCGTCGTTTTGCCGGCACCGGACGCACCGACGATGACGCAGAATTCTCCTTTTTCGATCTCAAAATTGACGTCATGGAGGGCGGTGATGTCGAGTTCGCCGGTGTGGTAGATTTTGCCGACGTTGGAAAATGTTACGAATGATGGCATGGGTGGTGTCCTCTCTTGTGGGGTGTAGAAACGATAAGGTTTTGTTGGCGGGCCTGCCTGCGGAACTTTACCGTTTCTGTATCTTTGTTGTTCGGTATTGTGTATTGTTGCTATAGCAAGTGTAGACCGTCAGGGATTATTTTGCAAATAAAATGTTTCTAAAAAATCCGGCAGTTCCTTCGATACATCATCCGCAAATCCGCTGATGATCATGGAGCGCGCCTCAGACCATTTTCCGCGCATCTTCGTTTTCGGGCGCACATAAGTCTCAATATGGTCCATGTCCAGCCCGTCGATCGGCGGTCCCCAGTCCGGGATCTGCATCTGTCTGTAAATCTGCAGTGATTTCATCCGGAACTCACGCATCCACACCGGATCATCCTTTTCGTCCGAGATTTTTTGCACAATGTCCTCGGTCAGCCCTGCCTGCATAAAAAGAACGCCAAAAGCCATCCCTGACCTTTCGCGTTCTTTCCATGAGATAGAGGAGAAAATAAACTATAATGTGCGTAAATTCCTTATTTTACATTAAATGCACCCATTCCCGGATACACTGCTGCATTTCCAAGTTCTTCCTCTATGCGGAGAAGCTGGTTGTATTTTGCAACACGCTCAGTTCTGCTCGGTGCACCGGTCTTGATCTGGCAGGTATTTAATGCCACTGCAAGATCTGCAATCGTGGTGTCTTCCGTCTCGCCGGAACGGTGGGAAGAAATTGCCGTATAACCTGCTTTGTGAGCCATCTTGATTGCCTCTAAAGTCTCGGATACGGAACCAATCTGATTTAACTTGATCAGAATGGCATTGCCGCAGCCGTTGTCGATACCTTTTTTCAGGCGCTCCGTATTGGTTACAAACAAATCGTCTCCGACAAGCTGTACCTTATCACCAAGTTCTTTGGTCAGAAGTTTCCAGCCTTCCCAGTCTTCCTCGTCAAGTGCATCCTCGATGGAAATGATCGGGTATTTTTCAACCAGTTTCTTCCAGTGTTCGATCAGCTCTGCGGAAGTAAACTCGGTGCCTGCCTTCGGAAGTTTGTAGAATCCTTTTCCTTTTTCGCTCTTCCACTCAGAGGAAGCTGCATCCATGGCGATCCGGAAATCTCTGCCCGGCTCATATCCTGCGTTTTTCACAGCATCTAATATGTACTGGATTGCTTCTTCATCGGATGCAAGATCCGGTGCAAAACCACCCTCATCACCAACAGAGGTTGCAAGTCCCTTGCTCTTTAACAGAGCTGCAAGCGCATGGAACACCTCTGCACACCAGCGGAGTGCCTCTTTAAAACTCGGTGCACCGACCGGCATGATCATGAACTCCTGCACATCTACTGTGTTTGCCGCATGAGCACCACCATTTAAAATATTCATCATCGGAACCGGCAGACGGTTGCCTGAAATGCCGCCTAAGAAACGGTAAAGCGGAATATCCAGTGAGATGGAAGCTGCGCGTGCCGCTGCAATCGACACTGCTAAGATCGCATTTGCTCCCAGTTTTGATTTATCCTTTGTTCCGTCCGCTGCGATCATCGCTGCATCCACTGCATAAATGTCGCTGGCATCCATTCCGACGATCGCATCGTTGATCATTGTATTAATATTTTCAACTGCCTTGGTAACACCTTTGCCAAGATATCTTGACTTATCGCCGTCGCGAAGCTCTAATGCCTCAAATTCTCCGGTCGACGCACCGCTTGGTGCCATTCCCCTTCCAATGGTACCGTCCACTAAATATACTTCAGCTTCCACGGTAGGATTACCTCTGGAGTCTAAAATCTCCCTTCCAATTACTTTTTCAATCTCTAAATAATTCATTCCCGCTGTCTCCTTTTTCTTCGTTTGCAGACAATCCCACCGGAGCAGGAAAGGTAGCAACTTTCCGGTTCCGGAGTCTGCATGATTTACACTATTGTTAGCTTTGTCTAACTATCGTTCAGTATACCGAACATCAATCAAAAAAACAAGAAGAAAAATTGAGACTCTTTCTCACTTTCTCTTCTTGTTTTCTCTGATGATTCAACTTTCCCCACTTCATCAGCTTCCCTTAATTTTAAATCTTGCCGCACAATCTCCCTGTTTTCTGTTACAGATCTCCGCGATCACTTTTACCCAATCATCCGGATAAACCGCAAGCAGTTCTTCGTGCTGCAGATCCAGTTCATGCAGGATCGGTCTTGCAAAATGTTTTTTGTAACGCGCACGATATTTTTCACCCATTTTAAGGGCATATAAAATATGTATCTGCGTTCCGGACGGGTCGATCTGATCCGGCAGCGGTGTAATGAGGTCTGAGTAAAACTGATTTTCGACGCTTCTTTTTGTAATATGGCTCATATCGACATCCGGCGTCTTTATCATATCCATAAACGCTCTGATATAGCCATTGTCCTCCGCCAGCATCTTGTCCATTTTCTTTTTCATGAAAGGAATTTTCATCTCACCATTCGCGATAAACGGATAAAAAACCGGCATCATCAGTTTCGTCATCAGCTTTGCCAAAAACTTTCCCGACTGGTCTAAATCGGAACCACCTAAAATACCATACTCCATGTGGATATTTCCGCGTGCTACAAGCAGTCCGACAAAAGAACCGCCCAGTGAACAGCCATATGCGGCACAGATATGTCCGCCAAATTCTTTCTTTATATACTGTTCAATTTTTTCCGTTTCCTCCGTCATCGTCGGAAACTCTGTCTGTTCCGTCTCATCAAACCCGTCATAGGAAACGCATGCCACCCTAAAATATTCTTCCAACGGCTCTATTACTTTTCCAAAATTGCCCTTCCAGTGACAACAGGTTCCAGGGAAAAGAAAAATAACCGGTTTTTCTTTCTCACCAAAACAATATACTTTCATAGGATTCCACCTTCTTTAAAATGCTTCTCATTTGTTAGTTACTTCTAACTGTTTTTATGATAGCACTTGTATCGGGTGGTGTAAAGTCATTCTGTTTTGGAGTGATTCTTCTGTAACCTCACAGTTACTGTTCACACATACTGTGTGAGCAGTAACGATTACAGCCTATTTTAAATGCATCTTCGATGCATGGGGCTGTAATCTGGCATGATATAGTCTTTGGCGCATAGCTTGACAGCAAGTGTCAAGCTTGCGAGTGAACAGTAACACCTCACATACTTTAGTTTCTGGCTCACAGCCTGACAACAGGTGTCAAGCTTGCGAATAATCCGTAACCCACGAATCGCACAGTGACCGTACCCAGATCTTAGGCATGCCTTCCACGCACTCCGGCAGAATAGCCGTAATCTCATAAGGTTCCTTTCCGGTCAGATGCATAAAATTATCCGACCAGACCAGATCCACATCGCTCTCCACCGAGACAAAAAATGCCGGAACATCTGATTTTAACTGCAGTGTCAACAGATTTCCCTCTCTTTTTGCATCGAACGTGATCTCTGCTTTTTCGATCTGCATATGTTTATACGGTTTTGGCATTTCCACCTGGCGGCTCACAGTTCCATCAGAATGTGTAAATACCGCCTCCACAAAGACCTCGCTTTCTCTGCCCTCTATCACTTCTTTCAAAGATACCGGTTCCATGGCTTCCACGGACAATGGTGCACACTCTGTGCGCTGTGAAGTTTCAAACAGCACTTCCCCACGCATATTTTTCACAAAAACCGTGACATCAGACGACACCTCCTGCATCGTCTCATTTTGCAGATAAGGCGTATAAACAGCATCCGCAGATACCTTTAAACTGCCGAGCACATCCGCATAAAAATGTCTCGAAAAATACTGCAGCGCTTTCCATCTTCCAAAGTAATCGATACTTGCCCAGGATGCGACCGGCCAGTTATCGTTCAACTGCCAGTAAATTGCACCCATGCAGCGTCCCCTGTTTCTGCGCCAGTGCTCCACACCGCTCTTGATTGCGATCGCCTGCAGCACCTGGCTGATATAGATCAGACTCTCAAAATCTTTTGGATATAAAAAGTTCTCCGCAATGTAATGCAGGATCTTCGCATTTGCAGAACCGTTTTTCTGATGACTTTCCATAACTTCTGAAAAGATATTGCGATCCTTAGGCAGGGTAAATGTGTCGATCGTCTTTTTGCATGGAAACGACTGGAATCCAAATTCCGAACAGAATCTGAAATAGTAATTTTCATAGTCGGAAAACGGCTTTTCTCCATGCCATACATCCCAGTAATGACGATCCCCGACATCATCACTGTCCGGGTCTTTAAAATTACCGCCGGATGACGGAGACGACGGCCAGTAAAACGTCACATCATCCTCGCTCTTTAAGGCTTCCGGGATCAGTTTTTCAAACATGGTCAGGTAATCCTGTTTTAACGTATCCGAATGATCATTAAAACCGCCCCAGTGGTCCCATGCTGATTCCATCTCATTGTTACCGCACCAGAGTCCAAGACTTGCATGATGTCTCAACCTCCCCGCATTATCCTTCGTTTCTTCTATAATGCTCTCCCGCAGTTTCTCCGTCAGCTCATAGACATTGCAGGCATACATAAAATCCTGCCATACGATCAGACCATGTTCATCACAGTAATCATAGAAAACATCCGCCGGATAATAACCGCCGCCCCAGATGCGGATGCAGTTAAAATGACATGCCACTGCCGTATCTAACAACTCATAAATGCGCTCCGGAGTAATTTTTGAATAAATACAGTCTTCCGGAATATAGTCTGCACCTTTTGCAAAAATCTTTACCCCATTGATGCAAAAAGCAAATTCCTCGCCCCATGCATCCTTTTCCTGGCTGACCGTCAATGTGCGCAGACCAATGCGCAGTTCTTTTGCATCCAGAAATTCTCCGCCCAGAAAAAGTTCCGCACGCACCGTATACAGCGGCTGTGCACCGTATCCGTTCGGCCACCAGAGTTTCGGATCTTCAACCAGACATTTTCCATCCGAAAAAGAAATCTGTTTTCCATCCGGTGTCTGCAGCGTGATTTTTACCTCAAGATTATCTGCATTCTCTGCCAGTGTCGAATCATTGTTTCCCACACTTTCTTTCAATATCCGGGCATTACTTTCCGCACTCTGTGGCAATACCAGATACTCAGCTTCCGCAATTTCACCGTCCTGTGCCTTTTCCGGCAACATCACTTTTGTTTCTGCCGACAGAAAAACTTTTCCATCTATGTGTTCCTGTCTGATATGCAGATCAGACAGTTCTGCCTTCTCATAGCTGTCAATAAAAATATCACGCCAGATCCCCATATCCGGTAACTGTGGCCCCCAGTCCCAGCCAAACATGGAATGTGCTTTCCGGATATACTGATTTCCTTCCATCGCACCGCATGCCGTGTAATGAATCTCTTTTCCCGCTGCCGGCACATGTTCGTTTACATATGCGATTGCAGAATGGATTTTCACTGTGATATTGTTTGTCCCGTTTTTCAGGACATTTGTGCACAGGATCCGGTAACGAAGATGCATGTTATCCACATGCTTTATCAGCATGCCGTTGATAAAAATATCTGCCACCGTGTCGATTCCGTCACAGCAGAGTGCATACACTCTTCCCTCTTCTTTTTTCAGTTCAAATTCCCTTGAAAAAATAAAATCATTTTTCAGCAGCTCTCTTGTCGGGTACTCATTCATCCGGTAAAACGGATCTTCAAGTAAACCGTGTTCTGTCAGTCCGGAAAGTACCGAACCCGGAATCTCCACCGGGCAGAGCAGTGTTTCATCCGCTTTTTTTAACTGCCAGGTACCATTTAAATAAAATTTTTCATGTTGTGCCATAAATATTCTCCATTCCCTTTCCTGTTGTATTATAGCAAGGAATTCCTGTAATTCCCAATTAAATCCGATCAAAAAAATCAGGGAAGCCATATGACCTCCCTAACTTATTTCCGGTAACAGAATGTTTCAATTCTATTTTCTGTTTTTTCCATCAATATTTACTTATTTGTCTTCAGTTTATATGTTTTTCCGTATTCACCATAATACTTTTTAGAACCTGATTTTACAAATCCACGAACACGGAACTTATAAGTTGTTCCTTTCTTTAACTGTGTAATATTTGCAGATGAAAAATCAGATGATACTGTCTTTACTTTCGTAAACTCCTCTAAATCCGGATCATACATCCACACTTCATACCCGGATACGCCCTTTTGCTTTTTCCAGGATAATTTTATGGACTGCTTAGTTGCCGCAACCCGTTTTATATTATTTACTTTATTCGGGAGTACAATAACAGTTATATTGCTGGTTACACCTTGTGATTTTACGGAAATCTTACAGCTTCCCGGCGCTACTGCAACGATTTTTCCTTTTGATGAAACCTTTGCAACCGATGTTTTTGTTGACTTATATGTAAATTTCGTATTCCTGACAACTTTATCTGATTTTTTTAAAACTGCATCGATTGTTGTTTTGTCGCCAGGCTCAAGAATAACCTTTTTTTCAGAAAGCACTATTTTTTTCTCTGATTTTAGCTGAATGTCAGCAGTTGCATGTGGCTGTAATCCTAAATAATAAGTTCCTGCCATCAGAGAATATTTTTCTGTTCTTTTCAATACTCCTGACCGTGTTCCAACATTATATTCTTCGCCTACTCTTTCGCCATCTGAATTGTAGAGCTGAATCCAGCAGTCACTTCCACCTGTTTCCTGTGCAAAAAGTGTAAGATTTGTCTTTTCTGTCAGTTTTACAGTAACAAAATCATAATAATTCCACTCATGGCTGTTCCATGCCAGAATATCCGCCTTCCCTGCCTGTGGTGAATCATTTGCCGCAATATGGTATAACTTATCCAACTGAATCTTCGGCGCATCTTTCATTTCCCTTGTTGCCTTGATCGTTTGTTTTGCCATAACCTCTGCCGGCTTTGCAATTCCCCCGACAATCATGCCACAAAGCATAATTGCGCATACTGCCAATAGTCTGATTTTCTTTTTCATTCTCATTTCCTCCTTTTTCTATTTTTTATCATATATGTATGTCTCCTTCTTGTCAACATTTCGCAATTTGACACCTCTGTCAGAATCACTTAAAATGAAATCCAGAGACTTATTAATTCATAACAATAGATTGCCCGCGAAGCGTACATTCTATTATTTTACTAAACGATAAGGGGTTTTTTATTATGGTAGATATTCCAATGAGATCCTCTGCTCCCGTCACCAGACAGACCGTTCTTTCCATCAACGAACGCAAAGTTGAGGGGGCAAAAACAACACGAACCATCACTTCGATCAACCACACGTCATCTCAGGCAGTATCAAACGCATCCACACCGGTGTCAAAACCTTTACCTCCACTGGTACATATGGTGCAAAAAGGTCAGAAAACACCGCTGGAGAATTCCGGGAAGCTCACTTCCATAAAGGCATGTCTTGGATGGAATGTCAAAAATCCTGCCTGTGATGTGGATGTATCCGCATTTTTACTCGGCTCATCCGGTAAAGTGATCGGTGATTCCTGGTTTGTCTTTTACGGGCAGACCGAAAGCCCGGATCACAGCACGGTTTTCCACGCTGACGGCGGCGCAGACCGCGAGATCATTTCCGTGGATTTTACCAGATTAGATCCATCCGTTGCCAGAATCGTATTTGTGCTGACGATCAATGAAGCATTTGAAAAAAATCTGAATTTCGGAATGCTTGAGGATGCGTATATCCGTATTATGGATCCTGCCGGCACCGAGCTGGTCAGCTTTAAAATGGATGAATACTATACGAACGTGATATCCATGATGATCGGTGAACTGTATCTGCATAACGGCGCATGGAAATTTAATGCCATCGGAAACGGCGTGGCAAAAGATCTCGCAGGACTGTGCAGTTTGTACGGCGTTCAGGTTATTTAAACAAAGGATTAGATTTTGGAGGAAATTTGTTATGTTAACATTTGAAACAGTAAACGAACTTACTTTAAAGGTTACCTGCACTGGCAGTGATGTACTCTTTACAAAAGCAGGTGCATTTATCGCCGGAGAAAATGCCGGTGGAAAGAATTACAAATTTGAAAAAGTCCTGCTTGGACCGCAGAATAATATCGGGCAGGCTCTGCTTGGTCAGCTTGCACGAAGAGTGACCGGAGAAAATCTCCCACTTATGAAGGTAACTTTAAATGGTGATTCTGTTACATATTACGCAAATTATGGTCAGCATGTTGTGGTCTATCACTTAGAGCAGGGGGAAACTATCTCAGTGGAATCCGAAAATATTCTCGCTTTCTCCCAGGATTGTGATTACAGTGTCCGTTTTATCGGTGTCGGTGTGCTTTCCCAGAAAGGTCTTGCAACTTCCACTCTGATTGCACGTGGAAAAGATGCATATGTTGCTGTGCTTTGTGACGGCAACCCGATCGTTTTAAGCAATGTGATGTCTCAGGATACGATCTCTGTTGATCCGGACGCTGTTGTATGCTGGGTTGGAAATGGACATTGTGATCCGCAGGTGACGGCTGATATTTCGTGGAAAACGTTTATCGGACAGGCTTCCGGGGAGTCTTACCAGTTTGAGTGGCATGGGAATTGTCCGGTTACAGTGATTATTCAGCCTTCGGAGAGGAAGGGCGGAATCAGTGTGAGTATGGATTAGTGGCTGGCACTTTACCTCACATACCAAAAACGGAGTCTGTTGCAAGTGGTATTATCCTGTATGAATAATACCTGCTGCAACAGACTCCGTTTTTATTTTTAGAACTTTTTCTAATAGGGCATCGGAAAATATTTTTTTAGATGTCATTTCATCTATTTTTTTCCGGGCTCCGGATGTTTTCGGGATTTCATATTTTTGTGTGAATCCAGATGGGACAAGTCCGCGGTCGGCGGTCGATAGCATGGGGATATCAAAGGTGCTGTCTCCGGCGGCAATTACGAACTCTGGTTTTAGTTTTTCTCTGAGTCGGTCTACTGCCGTTCCTTTATTCAGGGTTTGCGGTACTACATATACTTTTTCACCGTTGGAAAAGACATCTACATATTTTGTATCGAGAGATGTTTTTAAATCATTTACAACTGTTTCGGGAGCATTGCATTTTGTAAAGATAAACAGCTTTTCAATGTATCGGAGTTCAAATTTTCTGCGTGGTTCCCGCTCTAACAGTTCCATGGCAAGGTTCATTTCTTCCCTGCTATCCGACACCAGATGCAGGGAGTCCTGATACCATGCTTCATCCGGCACACCATTTACCAGAAGGACACCACCGTTGCAGACCAATGCATATGGAAATGGTCCGATTCCCAGATCAATGCGCTGATATTGTTCCAACGTCCTAGTGGTCGTTGGAACAATGAGCATTTCATTTTTTACGAGCTGCAGGAGATGATATGTTTCCTCTGTGATGTAGGATATTTCTCTTCCCTGATAGAGTTCCACATTTCGCTTCTGCGGCCCGATGTCATGTTTATAGGAATAGATGAGTGTATTATCCAAATCGGTATGAAAGGCGATCATTTTTTCGAAACAATGGCTTTTCTTACCATATCAACCGGGATAATGAGCACTGCTAACAGCATGGAAACAAATAATGCTTTTGCATTCAATGTCGTTGTGCTGAATACCTGACCACCAATCTCAATGATGATGGTCTGAAGTATAAAGATCACACCCATAACAATGATAAAATTCTTGTTCTCTTCAATGTGTTCAAATACATTAAATCTCTCAGATCTGGTATTTAAGCTGTTAAAAATGATTGAATAAATGAAAAAAGCAAACATAAATGTTTTTTCATATAATTCCGGATCCGCGCAGCCTGCCGGTGTTACAAAATCTGTAATCCCACCAATGTTTTCCAGAATCAGGATGGAGCCAAGTGTGATAAATACAGAGCTTGTTCCGATTGCAGATTTAATATAAGTTGTTAAAATGTTATCTTTTCTGAGTGCCGGTTTTTCATTCATGTATCGGTCGAGAATCGGCTCTCCGCCAAATGCCATGGCTGCCAAAGTATCCATGATCAGATTGATCCATAAAATCTGGACAATGGAGAATGGCTCGGTCCATCCCAGGATCGGCGCAATAATGTTCATCAACAGGGTACTGATATTGACGGTCAGCTGGAAGATTAAGAATTTACCAACTGATTTTGACATTGTTCTACTGTTCAATACGCAGTCCTTAATGGAAGTCAAACTGTTATTTAAGATGACAACGTCACCTGCCTCCTGGGCAACTGCTGTACCGTCTCCCATGGCAAATCCGATATCTGCCTGTTTTAATGCCGGTGCATCATTAACACCGTCTCCGGTCATACCGCAGACATTATCAAGCTGCTGTGAAATAGAAACAAGTCTCTTTTTATCAAGCGGTTTTGCCCTGCTCACCACGCGGAGATTCGGAAGTTTTTTCTTTAACTCTTCATCTGACATCTGCTCTAACTCTTCATGTGTGAGAACAACATCGTTCTGCTCGTCTTTTAAGATACCAGCTTCCTTTGCGATGGCAACTGCTGTTTCCTCCGCATCACCGGTTACCATGACAACCTGGATACCGGCATTGTTTAAAATCTCAACTGTCTCAACCGCATCGGTTCTTACGTTATCTCTTAAGCAGAGCACTGCCATCAGAACTGTTTTTCCATCTGCGATTTTGGCAACAGAAAGCAATTTCATCGTTCTCTTTGCCTGAGCGAGCATCTGATCTTCCACAGCTTTTTTATCTGCTGCAGTAAATTCTTTTTCTTCACCGGATGGAAGCATATAATGTGTTACTTTATCAATGATGTTTTCGGTTGCACCTTTCCAGTAAACCAGTCCGTTTTTCAATGTAACGGTAGCGCATTTCTTTTCCGAATCAAATCCGCTGATGTCAGCGACTTTATCCGGATCGTTTTTAGAATCATCATAGCCATGCTCTAGGGCATATCCCAAAAGAGCCCTGTCCATGTTATTACTTCCGATTGGCTTTCCTTCGGATACTTTTGCAAGGTTGTTTAATGTAATTGCCTCAATAAATTCCTGACTCGGAATATGTTCTGCGATTTTACCGTCACCGGTGATAAATTCTACTAAAGATAAATTACCCTGTGTAATCGTTCCTGTTTTATCACTAAATAAAACATTCATATATGCAGAATCGGAAAATGCTGCCTTGTGGCTGACAAGAATATTTTTCTTGTACATGGACTCTGTGTTCATGGACTGCACCAGACTGTTCATCATCGGAAGACCTTCCGGCACTGCCATGATAACGATAGATGCCATCAACATAACTGCCTCTGCAACCAAAAGCAGAACATAAACAACTGTGATTGGTTCATCCGTACGGATCAGGTTCAGTACAACATCTAATACGCCTGCAATGGCAGCCGCGGACACACCAAGTTTACCGATACCGGCAGCTACCACTTCCAGTTTCAGGCTTGAAGTATCTTTTCTCTCGTCCTCTTCATTATCATCCGTCAGAGCCTTGTTGATCTTTCCAAGCTCGGATGCATCACCGATGACGGTTGCAACCATATACCCTTCACCGGAGGTCACTACTGATCCCATAAATACTTTATTTGCAGATGCATAATCTGTAGATTCCGCTTCATCAAGATTATCAGCAGCCGTTTTATTCTCATCTCTTGACTCACCGTTTAATGCAGCCTGTGAAACTTTGATGTGTCCTTCAAATAACACACCGTCGGTCGGCACCTTATCACCAGCCTGAACGAGGATCGTATCACCTTTTACAATCTCACTGGTAAGGATATTGACCAGTTTTCCATTTCTCATGACTTTTGCATAAGTCTTGTTGTATTCTTCCTGTAATGCCTCACTTCTGGAACTGTTGCGGTACTCGGATAATGTACTGAATCCGGTTGCCAGTGCGATTGCTAAAACAATACTTATAATCTCAACAACATCGTTTTCTCCTGCTAATGCCGGTACAAACACACCGATAACAGAAATGACGATTTTCATGACCAGTGCTGCACATAATACTTTGATCCAAATGTCATCAAATGCTCCGATGAACATCGACCACAGTGATTCTGTCTCTTTTTTTGCAAGAGCGTTTGTTCCAAAATCCTGTTTGCTCTTGTTTACTTGTGAGTCTGACAGACCTCTCATAAGCTCTTCTTTATTTATGTTACTCATTTTGGGTAGTTAACCTCCTCTAATGTATCAATCTTTTTTATACAAATCTTCTGCTCAGTTCTCCCAGTCCCGGGTCATTTGTACCCTGGCCAACAGCGCTGAACTTCCATTCTCCGTTATGTCTGTACACTTCTCCAAATATCATTGCCGTCATACCGGAATAATTTTCAGTCAGGTTGTACTTGCACATTTCATTATTGTTTCTTGCATCAACTAAACGGATGAATGCATTCTCAATCATGCCAAAATGCTGATGTCTCTGAACCGCCTGATAAATATTTACAACGATTACGATTTTGTCATACTCCTGTGGTACTTTTGCAAGGTCGATCACGATCTGCTCGTCATCTCCATCACCGGCTCCTGTCAGGTTGTCTCCCTGATGATTTACGGTACCTGATTTATGGTGCAAATTACCAAAATAAACGATGTCTGATTTATCCACCAGTTTTCCATTCTTTAACATCAGTGCGGATGCATCACAGTCGATCGGCTGCTGCTTTGATCCGCCCCCGAATAAAGCACTTAAGAATCCACCTCCGGATGAAGACTGCTGCACTTCATCCCATCCAAGACCGACAATAATCTTTGACAATCCTGCGTTATCTTTTGACAGACTGACCTTCTGTCCTTTCTGTAAACTAATTGACATTATAATCCTCCTTGTTTTGCGGAGCAAAATGCGAACCCTCTGGTGAGCAGAGGATTTTACTCCTCTTATGCCACTTCAATTCCATAGTGTCCGCAAAGTGCTGCGAGTCCGCCCTGGAAGCCGCTTCCGATCGCATTAAATTTCCATTCGCCGTTATGTCTGTATAATTCACCGACAACGACTGCTGTCTCAATGGAGAAATCCTCTCCTAAGTCATAGCGGATCATTTCTTTTCCGGTTGTCTCATCCACCAGACGAATGAAAGAATTAGATACCTGTCCAAAATTCTGGCGTCTTGCCTCCGCCTCATAGATCGTTACGGTAAATGCAATTCTCTCAATGTTTGCCGGTACTTTGGAAAGATCGATCTGGATCTGCTCGTCATCGCCTTCTCCCTCTCCGGTTAAGTTATCGCCCATATGTTTTACAGACTCGCTCGGATGAGCCAGATTTCCATAAAATACAAATTCTTTGTCTGTCGGGCACTTTCCATCTGCTCCCAGCATAAATGCTGCTGCATCCAGGTCAAAATCTACACCGGAATCAAATGCATTGACATCCCAGCCAAGACCAACCATGATATTTTTCAGTCCCGGATTTCCTTTTGTTAAATCTACTTTCTGTCCTTTTGATAAATTAATTGGCATAGTATTACCCTCCTTAGAATAAATGAATCTATAGTTATTAGAAATAACTTACTTGTTTGCCGGCGGCATATGATACTGTCTGTTGAAATCCGCCTTGATCGCCTCAAGTCTTGCCTGATCTTCCACACGTTTCTTTCTGCAGTCTTCCTGAATTCTTTTCGTTTCTTCAATACCACTGGTAATCGTTCTCCAGGTCGTCTCAAGTGTTTCAATCTGGATTGAGCTTCCGGATGCCATCTTAGCGGTAGCCTTGGAAACTTCCACAGTATTCTGTGCATTTTTGATCAGCATCTCATTCGTCTTCTTATCAAGAGCTGACATTGCCTCCGCCTGAATGCGCTGGCGTTTCAGCAGAATTGCCTGTGCAAGTGCCTGTTTGAATACAGGAAGCGTCACGATAAATGCGGAATTAATTTTTCTGACCAAATTATAATTGCTGAATTCCATCGTTTTGATCATCGGAATGGACTGCATTGCAACATTCTCTGCTGTTCGAAGATCCTGTGTACGCTGTTCCATCATCATCAGTGCCTGATTTAAGCTGGTAAGTTCAAACTGGATCGACTCGTCTCCGGTAACCGCCATATCCTGCTGTCTCTTTGCAATGTAATCTTCAATCTCTTTACATGCCTGCTCTCCGGCAAGAATGTATTTCACAAGTTCATGATAATAATTTACATTTGCCTCAAACATCGTATTTAATTTACGGTTTGACTGTTTGATCTCTGATTCATAGCCTTTGAGCTGAACATAGATCTTGTCGACTTCCTCGCCCATCGTGTGATATTTTGCAAGGATCTTGTCGAGCTGTTTTTTCATATTTCCAAATAATTTTCCAAACAGTCCCGGATTTTCCCTGATCTCGTCAATATCAAACTGATCCATGATCTTTGCCAATGTTTTTAACATTTCGCTGGTATCATCAAGCTGTGACATATTCATGCTGTTTAACACGACATCCGATGCTTTCGAAATTTCTTCTGCAACCTCCGCTCCAAATGTGACGATTGTCTCAAGATTGTTGACCTCAATCGTACTGACGATCCGGTCAACCTCATCCGAATTGACCAGTTCTGAATTCATTTTTTCCCTGTCGGCAACAATGTCATACTGTTCCACAACAGTGATCTCATCTTTTGTGTCCGGTACCACTGTGGCTGCCGGCGCTGCCGCAGTCGTTGTTTTGCTAAAATCAAGTCCCATACGATTCCTCCATTTCTAATTACCTCTCTTAAAAAATTTATCCCGCCAGGTGTGGCGTGTATTATTAAATGAAATACTATTCAGGTCAGGGACTTGCAGATCATATTTATATTCCCCTATCTGGTGTTCTTCCATTAGCTGCCCGTTAAAATATTTTTCAATACTCTGATATCCCGTCGGCACAAAAAATACAATATCAAATCCCATCAGATGCAAAAATACTGTCAGGATCGAGTCTTCCAGTGAAATGACCGTCTCCGATGTATTGATATAAATCAGTTTCGGATTTTTCTGGGTAAGATCAAATTTCTGGATCAGTCTTACGATATCTTTCGGCAGATTTAACACCTGCGCAATCACGGTGTATTCCATACCATTTTCCCCGATTCCTTTGATCCGTTTCTGATCGATCAGAAGCTGCATCTTATCAAGTATCATCTCCTGAATATCTTCCCGCAAGATACCGTACGGGTATTTTGGATGTGCCTTGATCTTATTCCGCTGCAGTTTTCCATTTTTGAAAAATTCAGCAGCATACATTTTCATCGGATTCGGTGCCATCGGCTCTATATAAGGCGCTCTTTTTATCACGACTGTATCTTCCGTGACCAGTTCTTTTACGGATGTCCAGTAGCCGGCGGTATGTCCGTCTTTGACTCCGGAAACTTTTGCAAAAATGACCGGTATGTTCACGACACCATCGACCACGCTGAAATCCGGCCGGTACTTTAATTCCTGATCCCACAGGATCTTAATCTCCTCGTACATGGTCTGCAGACTGATAATGTTCGCCTTTCCATACTGCATGTTCCGGTACATGCCGGTATCCTGATACATTAACGTATCCAGTTCCCGCTCCGCATGGTAGGCAACCGTTCCCATTTTGACCTGGGAACTCTCCTCCGGGTACCTGTCCATGGTAAGGCTTTCCTCATAATTCAGTTCATACAACAGCGGATCCGTAAGCTGGCATGGTACATTCCGGTTCGGACAAAGGATCACCACATCGACCGGCAGCCTTGCTAAAAACCTGAGAAACAACGCTTCATTTTCATTCTGGCACCCGCCCATATGGATAAAACATCCGATCTCCGGCATCTTCCAATTGGAAAATAAAAACGGCAGATACCTTTTCAGCCAGCACAACAGGTAAACCGCCTTGCTGGTGAGCCTGTTTAAATTATCGCCTTCTTTGCCTGATTCTGCAAGAAGAATATCCACAAATGTTTTGTGCATGATCTTTTGCAATTCTAAATTTGCCGGATACTTTATATTCGTGGAAAGATCCATGATAAGCTGATCTGTTTTTGCATAATTTCTGCGCCGGATCTCTGCGATTTCATCCGGTGTCGGTCTTTCGATCTCCCCGTTTACGACCACCGTCTTCCGCCCGGCATTTTTCAGTTCAAGCTGCAGCTGAAACAATTCGTTCGCATATGTCAGCTTGTCCTCTGCACCGTTGATCCGGTAAAAACAGTTATAAAAGAAGCGGGGATCTGTTCCTCTGGTCAACACACTCTTTTTGATATCCTCAAATCCTTTTCCATCGATCCATGCATTGGTACAGTTATTGACAGAAGGCAGACTTCCATACAGCCGTTCTTTTTCAAAATCATTTTGTATTGCCTCCCGTACTTTCTTTAAGCAGTATCCTTCCGGGAAAGCTGTCATCCCCTCCATTTGCAGATCATCCGATAAAACGGAAGCGGGATCTGATTTCAGATATCCGGCATCACCGTGATACTGCAGCAGCACCACATCACTCCCGGCATTGGACAGGATCGATATCAGCATCAGTTCGTAATTACTGATATCCCCCTCATAAAGGATCTTGGGCAGTTCATTTTCCCCAAGCTGGTTTACAATCCGTTCAAATTTGTAGTACAGCCAGCACATAAACTTAATATATGCATTTTTCAGCATATTTTCTGTTTTTCCATTCCGCCTCATGGTATCAAGCGAGTCATAGATCGAATCTGCCACATTCTGTCTTTGCAGATCGTTCATGCGCGGCAGCCATTTTTTTAAACCATTCGATATAAATGACGGATTCATCTGAAAATCCATCCCCATGATCTCAGAATAATACGCAAGGTTCTTCTCATCGGGATTTGGGATCTTTCCCTCGATCACCACACCCGCTCTTCTTGCCGTATCATAATATTTTTTTATAAAGTCCCCGATTTTTTCCGTGTATCCATTGATCCGGTAAAAATACACCTCTCTGCTCTGTCTTCCGTTTAGATCGACAAAGTAATCATCAAGGCTGCGAATCTTTTTGTGTTCTAACATAGCGCATTCTCACCTTCAATATCTGTTCATTTTGTTTTTGTTCATCACATAGCCAAGGCTTGACCCGACAATGCCTCCCAATATATGTGTCAGATTTGAGACGTTATCCCTGATAAAAAGACCATCATACACCTGCTGCCCGATATAGATCAGCGCAACAAGAATAAATGTAAGTGGTATTTTTCCATCCTCAATACTCGTAAATGATGCCAGCAATATAAACGCAAATACAACACCGCTTGCCCCAAGGAGCTGGACATGTGGGAAAAATATGAAATTGATCACACCCGTTACCAGCGCTGTCGCTAAAATCACAAAGAGAATATTTGCCGAACCGTATTTTTCTTCCAAAAGCGGTCCTACAACCAGTAACATCATAATATTTCCAAAGAAATGATCCCAGCTGGCATGTCCTAACACATGTCCGAAAAACCGGATGTATGTGAACGGACTTGCCAACGATGACCGGTAGACACTGAAAAGTGCAAGCGTGGATGCACTGCCTGTTACTTTATCTAAAATCAGTACGATAAAACAGGCAAGCGTAAATCCCAAAATAACCGGAGAGTTAAATGACAGCCGTATCTTTTTACCACCGTTACTCATATTATTCTTTCCTCAAAAACCCTGTTTCACAGAGCACAATATTCTATAAAGATCATCTAAAAGTATAGCATACCGGCATCCTGTTTTCAAGAAAACGTCCGGCACCGCAGGGATTTCGCTTTTAAATTTTTTATCTATGCATTTTTATAAATAATCCAGTTATCAGCATTCCATCTGCGGT